>VOFD01002775.1_pt1 | contig 26826 bp, 34 predicted proteins | sample 5384101 | NCBI WGS metagenome assembly VOFD01 (sample SAMN12384723, study PRJNA508395) | human gut metagenome | isolation source: healthy gut C | host: Homo sapiens
TTCGGACAAGTCGGTAGGCGTCAACTTCAGCAGCGCGCCGCTTTGCAACTGCGGGGCGATCCAACCGCTGCGGTCGAGCACCAGGATCTCCAACTGCCGGCTTCCGCCGACCTTGTTCAGCAGTACCGGCGCCACCATCAGGACGACCATCAACAGCGGCGTCAACACGGTCGTCAGGATAAACGTCCGTTTCCGCACCCGCTGGTTGAATTCGCGACCGATAATCAATCCTATCTTACTCATGGTCGGTTTGTTCAAGTTGTCCGTTGACTGCCCGGATAAAAATGTCGTTCATCCGGGGATCACTTCCGAAAAGTGCAGTTCGGTTCGTTCGTTCAGCAGCCCGATCAGCGGACGCACGGCGTCCGGCGAGACGAGCCGCACTTCGGCCGTGATACGGCGCCCCTACTTTTATGCCGTATGAACCGAACAGCGTGGCTGGATCCTGCTCAGGTCGCCTGCATGAAATCGATCCGGAAAACGGATTCGCCGCTACCGGCGGCGACATTTCGCCGACAGCGCCGCTCAGGACGTTGCGCGAACGGTCTATCAGCGTGATATGGTCGCAGATCTCTTCGACCGACGACATGTTGTGCGTCGAAAAAATCACCGTCGCCCGCTTGTCGCGCAGCGCAAGGATTTCGTTTTTCAGCAGGTTGGCGTTGATCGGGTCGAAGCCGCTGAACGGTTCGTCGAAAATCAGCAAGGCCGGTCGGTGCAATACCGTGATGATGAACTGGATCTTCTGCGCCATCCCCTTACTGAGCTCCTTCCACCTTCCGGTCCCACCACTCGGCGATCCCGAATTTTTTTCAAACCACGCCCTCAGGCGCTCCGTCGCTTCCCGCTTCGAAAGACCTTTTGAGCTGCGCGAAATAGAGCGCCTGTTCGCCGACGCGCATTTTTTTATACAATCCGCGCTCTTTCGGGCAGGTAGCCGATCCGGTAAATGTCGTCGGGAGCGAGCGGCCGTCCGTCGAAAACACCCGGCCGCTATCGGGCGCCGTGATCCGGTTGATGATGCGGATCAGCGTCGTCTTGCCCGCGCCGTTCGGCCCGAGCAACCCGTAAACCGCCCCCCGCGGAACTTCCAAAGACACGTCGTCGAGCGCCGTATGAGCGGCGTAACGCTTGGTGACCTGTTCTACCCGTAACAAACACATGGCGGATGCGAGGTTAAAATAATCCGAAAATAATCGCCGGCACGCCTCACGGTATCGGGCTGATTGCCACATAAGTCCGCACTTGCGACCCGCCGCCGCGAACCGGCAGCGGGAACAAAGGTATGAAAAGTTGCCATAATTTGTTAAATTTGTCGTTAAAATTCAGGGCTTTGTCTGCCGTTGCGTTCTCCGTTCCGGGGAACCGTCCGCAGCCGGGCTCGCTAAAACGTTGCGAATGCTGTATCCGTTAAAATTCAGGCCTCGGCCGAAAGAGCGTATCTGGGGGGGGCGGCGGCTGTCCGAAAAACTCGAAAACGGCTGCCCCGGGAGCGTACGATCGGCGAAAGTTGGGAAATTTCCGGCCTCGACGGCGACGTATCCGTCGTCGGCAACGGCATACTGGCCGGAAACAACCTCGAAGAGTTGATCGAAGTCTATATGGGCGATCTGGTAGGCGACAAAATTTACGAGAAATTCGGCCTGCAGTTTCCGCTGCTGATCAAATACATCGATGCGCAGGACAAACTCTCGGTGCAGGTGCATCCGGACGACGCCCTGGCGGCGAAACGGTACGGCGGTTACGGTAAATCCGAAATGTGGTACGTCCTGGACTGCGATCCGGGAGCCGAGCTTTACTTGGGATTCGACGGGGACGTATCGCGCGAACGCTATGCGGAACACGTGGAGCGCGGCACGCTACCCGAAATTCTTTCTCGTCCGAAAGTAAGCCCCGGAGACGCATTCTTCATTCCGGCAGGCACGATCCACGCCATCGGCAAGGGAATCCTGCTGGCCGAAATCCAGCAGGCTTCGGACGTCACCTACCGGATTTACGACTGGGGACGCACGGACGCTTTCGGGTAAAGGGCGCGAACTGCATACCGACCTGGCCGCCGACGCGATCCGTTTCGACAACGACATCCCGTACCGTATCACCGCCGAACCGCGGACGAACGAAGCGGTTCCGCTGAAAAAGATCGCCTTACTTCACCGTCAACCTGATCGGACTGGACGGCGCGGTCGAACGCAACCACGTGGAGCGCGATTCGTTCGTCGTCTACATGTTGACCGAAGGACGGGCGACGCTCGGCTGGGAAGGCGGCTCCGAAACCGTCAAAAAAAGGCGAGACCCTACTGGTACCTGCCTGCATCGAGGAGGTAACGCTGACCGGACAGGGGAAAACTGCTGGAAATTTACATCGAATAAAAACTGAAACGGCATACACGACATCTTTTTATGGGATACCAGGAAGAAAAACAACGTCAGCTCGACATTCGTTGCGTCCGCCGGCAGGGTAGGCGCCCTGCTGGTCAAGAACAAGATGATCATCTCGGACGGTTACAACGGCACGCCGGCCGGATTCGAGAACATCTGCGAGGACGAGGCCGGCAAGACCAAACCCCTACGTTCTGCACGCCGAAGCGAACGCGATCACCAAGGTGGCCAAATCGAACAACAGCAGCGAAGGCTCGACGCTGTACGTCACGTCGTCGCCCTGCATCGAATGTTCGAAACTGATTATTCAGAGCGGCATCCGCCGCGTAGTCTACTGCGACGACTACCATTCGACCGACGGTCTCGACCTGTTGCAGCGCGTCGGGATCGAAGTGGTGCGGGTGACGCTGCCGGAAGAACGGTAACGCATCGGCCTTTATCCAAACCGAACCCGAATATGAAAAAACGCAGGAAAGAACGGCAGGCAATACGACTCCAGGAACCGGCCAAAACGGTTCCGATGGTTTCCCGTTACGCGAACGGCGCGTATCGGCTGATCCGCGTGTTCGTCGAAGGGTACGACGACGTGGCGTTCTGGCGCAGCATCTTCGACGACTACGAAACCGAGCGGCTGAAGTTCGAAATCAGCGTCCCGTTGCGCGACGACCTGGCAAAAGGCAAAAAAGTCCTGCTGGCGATGATCGACGAGCGCGACCGGGATACGATCCTGTGCATGGACAGCGACTTCGACTACCTGTTCAAAAACTTCAACGACCAGTCGCGGCTGGTGAACAACACCCCGAGGCTGTTCCACACCTACGCCTATGCGACCGAAAATTTCCTGTGCCACCCCCCGTCGCTGCATAAGGTGTGCGTCAAAGCGACCAAAAACGATACGCTGATCTTCAACTTCGAAAAGTTCATGACCGCTTATTCGCGGACGATCTACCCGTTGTTCCTGTGGGACGCCTACTCCGCCCGCCGCAAAAGCGAAAAGGCCTTTTTCGTTGCTCGACTTCCGCAGCAGCGTCCGGCTCAACTACCTCGATTTGCGCGACGACGGCGCCGAAACGCTGCACTGGCTCGGCCGTCAGGTCGAAAAGCGTCTCCGAACGTTGAAGCCAACCATCCGACCTGGATCGGCGAAGTGGCCGCTTTCGGGCGCCATATCCGGCAGTTCGGCGTCGAAACCGACAATGTCTATTTTTTTTCATGCAGGGCCATACGCTGCTGGACAACGTGGTGCTGATCCTTCTGCACACCGTTTGCGAACGGCTGCGGACATGACCGTCGAACGGATCACTTCCGGGAACCAAGCAGGGCGTGTCATTGAAAAACGAACTGAGCAATTACAACAACTCGTTGCGCAACGTGCGCGAGGTACTGCTCGACAACAAACAGTATAAGGAGTGTTTCCTGTATAAAAAACTGAAAAAAGACATCGAACTGTATATTCAACAACTGATCGCGGAGGACGAAGCCGGCCGTCGGCCGGCCGACGCTCCGGACGATCGGGCAATCAGATAGACTATGGCCGACGTAATCAAGAATTTCCCGTCCCGCCTGCACAAGATGACGCAGGTGTTTTACCGCGAAGTTCCGTCTCAGGTGGCCACGCGCCGTTTCATCGACACGCTGACCAACCTGCTGTTCCCGGTACGGGACAAAAGGAACATCTCGCTGAAGGAAATGGATCTGAAATGGGAGAATCTCCAGCACGATTTCCTGGAGATCATCAGCCCGCTGTGCGCCGACATGGACTGTTGCTGCGAACATCTCACCGAACGGTTTTTCGGCGAAATCCCGCTGATATACACCCGGCTGATGCAGGACGCCAACCTTTACAAAAACTGCGACCCGGCGGCCTACTGCACCGAAGAGGTGATCTTGTGCTATCCGGGATTCTACGCCGTGATGGTGTACCGCCTGTCGCACGTGCTGCACAAACTGAAAATACCGGTATTGCCGCGCGTGATTTCGGAATACGCGCACAGCCAGACCGGAATCGACATCCACCCGGGAGCCACCATCGGGCCGAACTTCTACATCGACCACGGCACCGGATCGTCATCGGCGAAACGACCGTTATCGGGCGGAACGTCAAAATTTACCAGGGCGTCACGCTGGGCGCCACGTTTGTCGACAAAGAGCTTTCGGGCGTCCGGCGTCATCCGACCATCGAGGACAACGTGATCATCTACGCCGGCAGCACGATCCTCGGCGGCGACACGGTGATCGGCCACGACACGGTGATCGGCGGTAACGTATGGCTCACCGAGTCGGTTCCGCCCCATTCGACGGTCTACTGCAAACCCGAAATCGTCATCAAAGGAAAACGCACGAAAAAATGAACCGGAAAAACGGCAGGCATTTCGACGGATTCTGCCCGGCGCTGGCGCTCGTCCTGAGGTTGGGACTGCTGTACGCGGCGTGGCTGTTGTGCCGCATCGTATTCTTCCTGCAGAACCGGGCCGAAATCGGGCCGCTCGCGGCAAGCGAACTGCCCGGACTGCTACACGGCAGCCTGGTGTTCGACACGGTGTCGATCCTGTACGTCAACTCGCTGTTCATCGTGCTGTCGCTCGTACCGCTGCGGCTGCGCGAACGGCGGTGGTACGGCACGATGTTGTTCTGGCTTTTTCCGTCGCCAACGCCCTCGCGCTGATCGTCAACGTCTCGGACGGCGTCTATTACCACTACGCGAAAAAAAGGTTCACCTCGGACGAACTCTCCTACCTCGGCAACAACGACAATACCGGAACCGTACTGCTGAAAGCGCTCGCCGAAAACTGGTACGTCGCGCTGTTTGCCGCCGGATTGATCGCCGCCCTCGTCTGGGCCTACCGCCGCATCCGGGTCGCTCCGTCGCGGATCCGGTCGAACACGGCCTACGCGCTGATCCATCTGCCGGCGCTGCTGGTCGCAGTCGGACTGTCCATCGGGGGCATACGGGGCGGATTCAGCCGACAAACGCGCCCGATCACGCTCAGCAACGCCACGCTGTATACCGCGTCGAGTCCGAAGGCGAACCTGATCCTCAGCAACCCGTTCTGTATGCTGCGGACGCTCGGCAACCGCTCGATCGCGTACACCGAATTTCTTCGACGACCGGACGCTCGAGGCCATTTACACCCCGATCCACCGGCCGGAGGCCGCTGCGGGCGACTCCCTTGCGTTCGGCGACCGCAATATCGTCATTTTCATCCTGGAAAGTTTCAGCAGCGAACATTCGGCGCTGCTGAATCCCGACCTCTATCCGGACGGGCACGGGTACACCCGTTCCTCGACTCGCTGATGCGCGAAGGATACTATTTCCAGAACGCATTCGCCAATGGACACAAATCGATCGAGGCGCTGCCCTCGGTGCTGTCGTCGATCCCCTCTTACCGGACGCCGTTCGTACTGATGCCGCAGGCGCTCGCCCCGATGAAGGCGCTGCCGGCACTGCTGGCCGAAAAAGGATACAAAACGTCGTTCTTCAACGGTTCGGGACGCGGTTCGATGGGTTTCGGCGCCTATGCGGCGCAGGCCGGCGTACAGGATTATTATAGCCGCGAGGATTATGAAAAACGGTGCGGCACAGACGATTTCGACGGCTACTGGGGCATCTGGGACGAACCGTTTACAGTACATGAGCCGCGTGCTGTCCGAAACGCCTCAGCCGTTTTTCGCATCGGCTTTCACGCTCAGTTCGCACCACCCGTTCGTCGTTCCGGAAAAATACGCCGCGACGCTGCCGGAAGGAAAAACCAAGGTACACAAAGGCGTGGCGTACACCGACCTCGCACTGCGCCGTTTCATGGAGACCTCGAGCCGGGAACCGTGGTACGAAAATACGATTTTTCGTCTTCGTAGCCGACCACGTATCGTCGGAAACCTTCGCGCCGAAAAACGCTGACCCCGACCGGCAACACGCAAATCGTCTGCCTGATCTACACGCCGGACGGATCGCTGCGCGGCGTAAACCGTTCGGTCGCCCAGCAAATCGATCTGATGCCGACGCTGCTCGGGCTGACCGGCTACGACCGGCCCTATTTCGCCTTCGGACGGGACGTGCTGCGCGAAACCGACCGCGAACCGATGGTGTCGAATTATGCGGGCGGAACTTACCAGGGCATTACCGATTCGCTGGTGCTCTTTTTCGACGGAGAACGGACGCTGTCGGCCTACCTACGCAGCGACACCCCTGCAAAAAACGATATTTCGGGAATCCGCACCCCCGCGTTGGAAGCCGCCGAACGCGACCTGAAAGCGCGCCTACAGCAATACTACCGGCATGTGAAACAAAAAGATTATTTAGCCGAATAGAAACATCCGTTATTATTCCCGAATCCCGGAACGGCCGCGCCGAAACATTCACAAGCCGCGTGCCTGTCGATAAATCCGCGAATGATTTCCGCGGCGGCCTCGGGTTCTTCGAAAAAGCCCATGTGTCCCGAATGATCGAGCCACGCCGCTTCGGCCTGCGGATGAGCGGCGACCAGCGCTTTCGGCCCGTTCGACCGGGATAAATTCGTCCATCCGGCCGAATATGAACAGTTGCGGCACTTTCAAACCGTGCAGCATGTCGTTCATATCGTTGCGGCCGATCATCCCGTTCAGCAGCGCCACAATGCCGTCGTCGTCGGTCGACGAGATCAGCTCCTGCAGTTGTTCGATCCGCCCGCGAAGCCGTTTGCGGTTCGCCTCGGCAAAACCTTTCGGAGCGAAAAGCGAGGCGATCAGTTCTTTCTTATCGCTGCGGATCAGTTCGATCTCGCGGCGTCGGTCTCTTTTTTCGCATCGGTATCGGCATTCGGCGTCGAGTGGAACAAAATCAGCCCCTGCAACATTTCGGGATAACGGGCCGCAAAAGCTTCGGCGACGTATCCCCCATCGAGTGCCCGGCCACGAAACAGCGCGCGACGCCCTGCTTGTCGAGCACCCCTTTCAGCACATCGGCCACGAACTCCATGCTATGCACCTCGCCCCGCACCTCCGAGATGCCGTGACCGGGAATGTCGATCGCGATCACACGGTAGTAGGGCGTCAGCAATTTCGTGAAATCCTCCCACACTTCGAGAGATTCCAGGTAGCCGTGCAGCAGTACGAGCGTCGTATCCCCCTGCTGCGAGTCGCTGATGCGCAATGCCGTTTCGGCGGCAACGATGAATTTTTCCATGATTGTTCGATATTTTGTAAAAAATGGCCGCCCTGCGGCAGCCATTCCCGTTTCATTCGATTTATAAACGATCGTTTATCGTTCGTCCTGTTCTTCCTCGCCGTCGTCGAAATAGTCGAGAACCGATTCGCGTTTTTTGAAAGAGAGTAACTCGTCGTCGTCATCCTCGTCGAGTCGGCTGTAAATCGCCCGCTTCTCTTTTCCGCTCTTTTTAATAGGTTCGAGCTTGGCCGCTCGCTTTAACGAATCTTCCGGTTCGGAATCATGGGCCTTGTTCCGGAAAACATGGGTCGATTTCATGGGTCGTGAAAACGTAAGGGTTTAAACGTTTGACATGGATTTCAGTTCTTCGTACGCAGGATTCACGTCCTTTGTACGATTGCAATGATAGAGATTTTTTTTGAAAAAACAACCGCTTCGGGTTTAAAATTTTTCCGCCAGGCAGCCTTCGAACACCTTTTGCGCCGGGCCGGTAAGCGTCACATTCGTAAAACGCTCGTCTCCTGTCCGTTCGAAAGACACGAAAAGGACTCCGCCCTCGACGTCGACCCGGTAATTCCGGCAATCGCTTCCGGATCGCACGGCAGCCGCCAGCGCCGAAGCCGTGGCCCCGGTTCCGCAGGCAAGCGTCTCGGCCTCAACGCCCCGCTCATAAGTACGCACCCGGATACGACCGTCCGAAACGATCTCCACGAAATTGACGTTCGTCCCTCCGGCGGCGGCGTACGGATCGCTGCGGCGTATCATTGCGCCTTTTCGGGCGACGTCCTCCCGCCGGACATCCGGCACGAATTCGACATGGTGCGGCGAACCGGTATCGAGAAAATAATGATCGGGGAATTTCTCCACGCGCGGAACGTCGATCATGCCGAGCCGGATCTCGCCCGCCGTCGCGTCCGCCGACAGGATTTGCGCATCGTGCACGCCGTCGATCCCCGAAAACGCTTACGCGATCCGCCGATCCCCAAATGATGGGCGAACAACACGATGCAACGGCCGCCGTTGCCGCACATGGTCGATTCGCCGCCGTCGGCATTGAAATAGCGCATCCTGAACAACTCCCGGGGATCGTTTTCCAGCAGCATCAGCCCGTCGGCGCCGACCCCGGTGCGGCGGCAGCACAGGGCGGCCACATGCGCGCGGGAAACGTCGAATCCGCCCGAACGGTTATCGATCAGCACGAAATCATTGCCCGCTCCGTGGTATTTATAAAATTTTTGTTTCATATCGTTTCCGGCTTATCCGTGCAAATATCGCGAAATTTTCAAAAAGCTTTTCCTCTTTCAAAAAAATAGCGGATATTTGTATAAATTCATGCGGAATCCGCGTTTCCGTTAAAAAAGACAGAAAGCTATGATCAAAACGATATTCGAGCATCGGTCGGTACGCAGCTACAAGCCGGATCCGGTGGACGAGGCCCTGCTGCAACGGATTCTGGAAGCCGGCACGAGGGCTTCCAACACAGGCAATATGCAGATATACAGCATCATCGTGACGACCGACCCGCAGATCCGGGAACAACTGTCGCCGTGCCATTTCGGACAACCGATGGTCACTCAGGCCCCGATCGTGCTGACGTTCTGCGTCGACGTGCGCCGGTTCTCGCTGTGGTGCCGCCAGCGGGGGCCGACCCGCAGTACGACAACTTCGTCTGGTTCGTCAACGGCGCGATCGACGCGATCCTCGCTTCGCAAAACGTCTGTCTCGAAGCAGAGTCGGAGGGGCTCGGCATCTGCTACCTCGGCACGACGACCTACAACGCCGACCGGATCGCCGAGGTGCTCGCCCTGCCCGAGGGGTGATCCCGGTCACTACCGTGACGATGGGCTACCCCGACAAACTGCCGCCGCCGACCGACCGCCTGCCCTTGGAAGGGGTGATCCACCGCGAACGCTACCACGATTACACGCCCGAAGCGATCGACGCGATCTGGGCCGACAAGGAAGCTTCCGAAGAGACGGCCGGCCTGCTGCAAGCGAACGACCTACCGAACCTGGCGCGTATTTTCACCGAACGTCGCTACAAGGGCGAAGACAACCGTCTTTTTTCGCGGAAATATTTCGAAATGCTGAAAAAACAGGGGTTCTTCAACCAGTAAGAACCCGTAAGACCGACCGGATATGGAAACGATTCACGAAAAAGCGTTCGCGCTGTTACAACGGTGCGAAGTGATTACCGTGGCGACGTTGGACGAAAAGGGTTTCCCGCGCCCCGTTCCGGTCGTCAAAATACGCGCCGAAAAACCGTTTACGATCTGGTTCGCCACCGGCACCAGCTCCGACAAAACGGCGCATCTGCGCCGGAACCCGCGCGCCGGCATCTCTTTTTCGACCGCGGAGACAGCGTCGCACCTAACCGGAACGGCCGAAGTGATCGAATACCCTGCGGTCAAAAAAATCATGTGGCAAGAGTGGTTTATCAAACATTTTCCGGGAGGAGTCGAAGACCCGGAGTACTGCCTGGTTCGGTTCGAAGCCCGGAAAGGCGTTTTTTACATCGAAGACAAATTCGTAAAATCGGTTTTAAAATAACGATGAATCAGATCGAACAAACTCCGAACGGAAAAGACTATTTCGAGCCGATGCACTCGGCCGAGCACCTGATCAACGGGGCGATCGCCCGGACGCTCGGGTGCGGCCGGGCCTTTTCGACCCATATCGAAAAGAAGAAATCGAAATGCGATTTCCGCTTTCACCGCAACCTGACGCCCGAAGAGCTGACCGGAATCGAACGGACGGTCAACGAACAGATCGCCTCGCACGCGGACGTGCGGGACGAAATATTGACCGCGGCAGAGGCCGCCGCCCGTTACAACCTGTCGCGGCTGCCGGAAGGCGCAACCACCGTCCGCATTGTCCATATCGGCGATTTCGACAGCTGTCCGTGCATCGGGGCGCACGTATCGAACACGGCGGAGATCCCGCCGGTCAGGCTGATCTCGAGCGACTGCGCGGACGGCGTTCTACGGGTGCGTTTCAAATTTGTAAAATAGTTGGCGGAGTGAGTAGGATATTCCGGTCGGATTCGTTTGCAGAGGCGGCAAAAAGGCGGCTGCGGCTGCCGGTCGTCGTCGTTTGCGGCTGCTTGCTCGCAGCATGCAGCGCGACGCGGCACATTCCGTCCGGACAATACCTGCTGTCCAAAAGCGACGTCCGGATCGAACGGGAGAAACAACTGACGCGGGACGAACGGGCGACGCGGACGGAATTGGAACAATTCATCCGCCAGCATCCGACCAAACGTTCCCTGGGAACCAATTTCTATCTGTGGGCTTACAATTCGGCAGACCCGGACAAAACGAACTGGTGGAACCGTTTCAAACGCCGCATCGGCAAAGAACCCGTGCTGCTCGACTCGACACTGACGGCCCGTTCGGCCGAAGGCATGAAAATTTACCTAAACGGCAAAGGCTTCCTGGACGCTTCGACGGCATTTCGGGTCGACACTTCGGGCAAAAAAGCGAAAGTCACCTACCTCGCCCGGCAAGGCGAACCGTACCGGATCGGCAGCATCCGATACGATTTCGGGACCGGTCGCTGCAATCGATCATTTTCAGCGACACGATTTCGACGTTGCTGCATACGGGCGACATTTTCGATGCGAATACGCTGGACGACGAACGGGTACGGATCACTTCATTCCTGAAAAACCGGGGATATTACAACTTCTCGATCAACAACATCAGTTATGTAGCCGACTCGACGGCGGGCAACCGCACGGTCAACCTGACGATGGTCGTAAAACGCTACATGGCCGGATATACCGCCGAAGGCGAAGCGACGCTCGACGACAACCGAATTTACCGCATCCGGAACATCTATATCTATCCGGATTACAACCCCTCGGCAGCCGTGTCGGATTCTCTTTACGAAAGCCGGCTCGACACGCTCGACTACAAAGGCCTGAAAATCGTTTACGACACCCGGTCGAAAGTGCGGGCGGAGATCCTGCGCCGAACGATCAGTCTCTACCCGAACTACCTGTATAATGCCGACGAAGTGAAACGGACTTACGAAAACATCATGCGGCTCGACTATTACAAAAGCGCCAGCATCCTCTTTTCGGAAGCGGAAGGCGATACGCTGCTGCGGGACAACCGGATCACCTACATCGGGCAGTCGCAGGACTCCACCGGCATCGGCGAAGCCTCGTACGGCACCGAACACTACCTGAACTGCACTATTTTCTGTACGCCTGCGCTGCGGCAGGGATACTCGCTGGAACTCGAAGGAACCACGTCGGCCGACTATTTCGGAATCGCCGCCACGGTGGGCTACCAGAACCGCAACCTGTTCCGCGGCGTCGAACTGTTCGACATCAAGGTGCGCGGAGGCTACGAATTCATGCGCGTCAAACAGAAGCGCAACTCGTTCGAATTAGGCGTATCGACATCGTTTTCGTTTCCCCGTTTCATCACGCCGCTGCGAATCGACCGCTACAACCGAGCCTTCAATCCGCGGACGAAAGTAGAAGTCTCCTACAGCGTACAGCGCCGCCCGTACTACCATCGTACGCTGGCCAGCGGCGTCTGGGGCTATACGTGGGGCAACGGCAAAAACAGCACCTTCGTCCTGCGGCCGGCGGACATCAGCGTGGTGAAACTGCGGCAGATCGACACGGCTTTCCTCGAACAATTGCAGAATCCCTACCTGCGGAACAGCTACGAATCGCAGCTGATCGCCGGACTGTCCGGCTCGTATATCTTCAACAACCAGAAGATCAACACCGAACGCAATTCGCTGGCGTTACGGTTCAATTTCGAAACGAACGGTAACCTGATCGACGGACTGAGCCACCTGTTCGGCCGTTCGTCGGGGGAAGAGTATTACAAACTGTTCGGTATCCGGTACGCCCAGTATTTCCGGTTCGATCTGAACCTGGCGCGAAAATTCGTATTGGGGCCGAAAACCAGTCTCGTATATCGCTTCTACGGCGGATGGGGATACGCTTACGGCAATTCGACATCCATCCCGTTCGAGCGGCTGTTCTACTGCGGCGGCAGCAACGGGATGCGCGGCTGGCTGGCCCGGACGCTCGGCCCGGGCAACGAAGTGCGCTGGGTCAGCGACTATCCCACTCAGTTGGGGAACTTCAAACTCGAAACGAACCTCGAAGCCCGTTTTCCAGTCTGGGGAATCTTGCAAAGGCGCGCTCTTTTCGATGTCGGCAACATCTGGTTCCTCGGACAGGGCGGCTACGGCGAAGAATCGCAGTTCAAGATCGACCGATTCTACAAACAACTGGGATTCAATACCGGACTCGGCGCGCGGTTCGATTTCAGTTTCTTCGTATTCCGGATCGACTGGGGCATCAAACTGCACAACCCGAACGAAGCGGCCGGACAGCGCTGGATTCAGAACTTCCGGATGCAGAACACGACGCTGAATTTCGGCGTAGGCTATCCTTTCTGACGACGACGGACGCCGAAAACGAACGCAACGCCGTACTATTCCGCAAAAGCGATACGCCGAAAACTTTTGGCAAATATCCGAAATGTTATTACCTTTGCCGCCGTTACTGAATTTGTGGAAAGATTTGGCCGCTTGCAACCACGGAAAAAATGCTAAAATAGTATTTGTGTTCATCTACAACAGCTGAGTTTTTCCCATTGTTTAAAAGTATTTTAAACCATTAAAAAAATTTTTAAAGATGGGATTTTTATTTACCTCCGAATCGGTGTCCGAAGGACATCCCGACAAGGTTTCGGATCAAATTTCCGATGCAATCCTCGACGAATTTCTTCGTCACGATTCCAATTCGAAAGTAGCCTGCGAAACGCTCTGCACGACGGGACTCGTCGTCGTGGCAGGCGAAGTGCGCTCGGAAGCGTACGTGGACGTACAGGGCGTCGCGCGCCGGGTCATCAACCGGATCGGCTATACGAACGCCGATTACCGTTTCGACGGCAATTCGTGCGGCGTGCTCTCGGCCATCCACGAACAGTCGCCCGACATCAACCAAGGCGTCGTACGCGCCGCCGAAGAGGAGCAGGGCGCGGGCGACCAGGGCATCATGTTCGGTTACGCCTGCTCGGAGACCAAGGAGCTGATGCCCGCCACGCTGATCCTGTCGCACGTAATCCTGAAGGAACTGGCCGCCATCCGCCGCGAACGCAAGGTGATGACCTATCTGCGGCCCGACTCGAAAAGCCAGGTGACGATCGAGTACGGCGATGACAATCGTCCGAAGCGCGTGCATACGATCGTAGTATCGACCCAACACGACGAATTCATTACGGCCGCCGAAGCGGGCGGCGAAAAAGCCGCTGAAAAAGCGATGTGCGCCAAAATCCGCGAAGATGTCCAAAACATCCTGATTCCGCGCACCAAGGCGCGGCTGGAGCGCGCCGGCGACCGCCTGAGCGAGCTGATAGGCGACGACTACATCCTGCACGTGAACCCGACCGGCAAGTTCGTGATCGGGGGGCCTCACGGCGATACGGGCGTGACGGGCCGCAAGATCATCGTCGACAGCTACGGCGGCCGGGGCGCGCACGGCGGCGGAGCATTCTCCGGCAAAGACAGTTCGAAGGTCGGCCGCAGCGCGGCCTATGCGGCGCGGCACATCGCCAAAAACCTCGTCGCGGCCGGCGTCGCCGACGAGGTGCTCGTTCAGCTGGCCTATGCGATCGGGATCGCACAACCGCTGAGCGTCTACGTCAACACGAACGGAAATTCGAAAGTGAAAATGACCGACGGGCAGATCGCCGCGAAAATCAACGACTTGTTCGACCTGCGGCCTGCGGCCATCGTCCGCGAATTCGGACTCCGCAACCCGATCTTCGAAGCGACCGCTTCGTACGGGCATTTCGGCAACCGTTCTTATACGCAAAAAGTAACCCTTTTCGAAAAAAGGAAAAGAAGTGAGCAAAGAGATCGAATTTTTCGCATGGGAGAAACTGGATGCCGTCGATAAACTGAAAAAAGCGTTCCGCTGCTAATCGCGGCGATCGACGACTGCATAGGAACAGCCGGTTTTCCGGACGTTTTCTTATAAAAAGAGGAACGGGTCGATAATCGACCCGTTCCTCTTTTTTATCGAAATAAGGCCCGGTCGGGGCAGCGGGCCTCGTTACTGCAACGCCTCTCCGCTCCCGGCGAACCATCGCCGTCGAAATCTTTTGATTCAACGAACCGTACCGGAAGATTCACAGCATCCCGAACTACACGTAAGCCGGCCGCAAATCCGATAAAAAGAATAACGCGTCCTATAATTTTCAGATTTTAGGCGGTTTTCGAAGACAGCAGATTTTCCTTGGCGCCGGGAGTATGCTGAAAAACGGCGCCGACTATCCGGCAAAATAAACGGTTCCTGCCGCCCCCGCGGCTCGATCGATCCGGTCGCAAACGCCATCCCGACCGTCGATCGGTCGCAAGCCAAACGAGCGCCCGCCGCGGACAAGTCTCAAAAAATCTCACGCAAAATCGACACCGACCGGACGGTACGGATAGCGTCCAGATGATAACCGAAAAACAGCAGCATCGACTCCATAAAAGCGGAACGCTGCGTCCGCGACAACGGCAGGCTACCGAGCCGGTCGGCTTCGCAATCCATCAGATCGCCGAGCAAGCCGGAACAGGAAGCGTCCATGCAGATCCGATGCGCCGGAACGGACGGCGTAAACACGCCGCCCCGGATATCGAAATAACCGTTCGGGATCGGCTCGTTGCCCGGATAGAATCCGAGGTAGGCGGAAAGTTGCACGAGGAACCACAGGTGAAAATTGAAATCCCTTCGGTCATCCGATCCAACTGCACGACCGACCGGCAGACGAAATCGAACAGCGGCTCGTTGGCCTCCGACTCGCGGATCAATCGGTACAGCCCCTCGGCCATAAACAGCGAAATGGTGCTCTTGCGGACGTCGAACGGCAGGCTCGAAAGCGGCGTCAGGCTACGCACCTCCTTCATGCGATGCATCCGCGCCTGCGGCTGCTCGATCCCTTCGAATTCGACCAGGAACATCGGCTGGAACAGCGCCGCCTTGTTGCCCCGCCCCCGGCTGCTGTGCACGCCCTGGATCATGTAATTCATCCGCCCGAACAAGTCGGTAAACAGGTAGGCGACCATCGAACTGTCGCCGTATTTGATCGTATGCAGCACCACGCCGCGGGCTTTGTACGTACGCATTATTTTGCTCCTGAAAGAAACGCCGCCAATTTTTCGACGGCGCGGCCGCGGTGACTGATCGCGTTTTTGGCTTCAGAATCCATCTCCGCGAACGTGACGTCGTAACCGTCCGGAACGAAAACCGGATCGTAACCGAATCCTCCCCCGCCGTGCGGCGTATCCGTGATCGTACCGTCGACCACCCCGTCGAACTGATATTCCTTTCCTCCGAAGATCAGCGCGATCACCGTGCGGAACCGGGCCTTTCGGTCGGCCTGTCCCGAAAGGTTTTCGAGCAGCAGCGCTACGTTGTCGGACGAATTTCTGCCATCCCCGGCATAACGGGCCGAACGAACCCCCGGCGCGCCGCCGAGCGCATCGACTTCCAGACCGGTATCGTCGGCGAAACAGTCCAGCCCGGTGCGGTCGTACAAGTAGCGGGCCTTCTGAAAAGCATTTCCCTCCAGAGTCGGCTGCTCTTCCGGTATATCCTCGGTAATACCCAGATCGCAAGGCGTTACCAACTGATAACCACTGCCGAGAATCTCCTGCGCTTCGGTCAGCTTATGACGGTTATTGGTAGCAAAAATAATTTTCATAGCTTTTAAAAATACAAATTACTTTTTTATAGAATTTGCTCAACTTGTGGTCGGCTTCGATCTTGTCGATGATCGTCCTGACGAGACAGTCGATCTCCTTATCGGGACTGTAATCGGCAGCGCAGATATAGCTGACGCGGTTATCGCGGATCAGTTCCATCATCTCCATGCGTTTCTGGCGCGAACGGGGATTGTAGACGGCGATCGAATGTCCTCCCTGTTGTTTGACGAGCTTCATGCACGGGATGTCGGTAGTCCCGTCGCCGAAATAAATCATGTGGCGGAACTGCACCGGACGCTGCTCCTCCTCGATATACTCGTTGATCCGCCGGCTGTCGTACACGCTTTCGATCCCTTTGTTGATCTTGAAGATGAACTGCGTTTTATTGGTGTAGTTGACCGCCACGGCCGGCCAGTAGGCCACTCCGTCGACATCGTAAAGGAACGAACAGGCGTAAATCTTCCGGAATTCCTTGGCGATCGGCGTCCCTTCGATCATCTCGCGCAGGCCCGACGAATTGATGTAATGCTGCAGTTGGATGCCGCGTTCGGCGGCATAGGCGTTGATCCGCGGGAACCACTCGCGCGAACGCCCTCGTACAGTTCGATATTCTGTCCCGACCGGGCGAACGACTCGCGACGCAGCGAAATGCCGGAACTCTTGGCTTCGTGCAGCATCCGGTACATATAGGCGAGGATCGGGTCGCCGTCCTGTTCGCGGGCGGTTTCATTGCTCTCTTCCCAGAACTCGCGGTTGCTTTTTCCGACGGCCGGAATGAAGTCGTACTCCTGCATGTTGCCCGGCGAAAGCGTGCCGTCGAAATCGTAGATCAGCGCTACGGTCAGTTTCTTTGCCATAATCGAAGTAATTGATGCCCTAAAGATATAAAAAACGGGAATAAACGACAATCACCGTCGCGTAGTCTTCCGTCGCGCACGGATGCGGCGGCAGATTTTTCGTCCCCCGGTTCCGCAGCGCCGGACCGTCGTCGCGCATTAGCCAACAGATCGTATCGTAAAGCTGCTCTTCGACCCACGGCAATTCTGCCGACAGGCTGTCGAGTATCTCCATCGACCACACTTTTTTACGGCCGGACGCACCGACGGGTCGATCAGCCGGTCGAACGTCGCTTCGGCAACCTGTTGACGCTGACTGTCGGTCAGTTCGATCCGCCTCCGGTCGAGCAGCCACGCCATCATCTTCGAATAATGACGGCACGCGCTCGGATTGACGATCGCAAGGTAATTCCGGACGAAATGCCCGATATGCCGCCCGAACGCCTCCGGCGCGATAAAAAACGCCCTTTCCAACGCATACGAAGCATGAAACGCGACGGCCGGATCGCGGTCGAGTCCGAGGTTCAGCGCGAACCCGAAAAGATCGTTTTCCGCAATCAATTTCCCGTAACGCCCGGCAAACCCTTTGGTAAAATTGCCTTTCAGTTCGGCGGCCAGTTCCTTTTCGGTCATCGTACCCGGATTAAAAACTGCGGAGCGGGATTCCCCGTCCGCAGTTCCCTGTTTTTCAAAAACGAATCCTTACAACGCAGCCATCCACCCGTACGTATCGGGTTCCTCGGCATACTGGATCGCACGCAGTCGGTGGTACAACTTTTCGCTCCATTTGCCCGGCTTGCCGTCGTTGTAAACGAAAGTATGTCCGGTCTGCGGATCGTAAATGCTGCCGATCGGTGACAGAACGGCCGCCGTACCGCACGATCCGGCCTCGTCGAACGTCCCGAGCTCGTCGTAGTCGACCACGCGCTGCTCGACCTGCAAGCCCATTTCCGCGGCCAGCGTCATCAGGCTCATGTTCGTGATCGACGGCAGCACCGAATGGGATTTGGGCGTAATGTAAACGCCGTCGCGGATGCCGAAAAAGTTGGCCGCGCCGCATTCGTCGATGTGCTTTTTCTCCTTTGCATCCAGATACAGCACGCTCGGATATCCTTTTTCATGCCCGATCTCGGCCGAAGTCAGGCTCGCCGCGTAGCTCCCGCCGGCCTTCACGTGCCCCGTTCCGAGCGGAGCGGCGCGATCGTGGTCGCGGTCGATCAACACCTTGATCGGATTGAACCCTTCCTTATAGTAAGGACCTACCGGAGTAACGAAAACGATCAGCAGGTATTCCCCGGCGGGCTTTACGCCGACCTGCGGGCCGGTGCCGAACAGCACGGGGCGGATATACAGCGAAGCGCCCGTCCCGTAGGGAGGGACGAAACGTTCGTTGGCCTTAACCACCCGCTTCATCATATCGACGAACATATCGACCGGCGGCAGAGCCATTTTCAGGTATTCGGCCGAGGAGCGCATCCGTTTGGCATTCTCTTCGGGACGGAAGATACGGATCACGCCGTCGGCGCCGCGAAATGCTTTCTGTCCTTCGAAAGCCTCCTGCCCGTAGTGCAGGCAGGACGCGGCCATATGCATCGTGACCGTTTCGTCAGTTGTCAGTTCGGGCGTTGTCCAGGCTCCGTCGCGGAAATAACTCCGTATGTTATAGTCTGTTTTGATGTACCCAAAAGATAGGTTTTTCCAATCTAAGTCCATAACTCTATTTTTATTCAATCGTCACAAATCCGTTTTTATTCCCGCTACCCCACCATCGTGCCGTTGCCGACCGGCTCGGCAGGGGACAGCAGCACCAGCTTTCCGGTAGCGTCCTGCGCCATCAGGATCATCCCTTCGGACAGCACGCCTTTGAGTTCGCGCGGCTCCAGGTTGATCAGCACCTGCACCTGCCGCCCGACAAGCGATTCGGGAGTATAGTGCTCGGCGATGCCCGACACGATCGTCCGTTTGTCGATCCCGGTATCGATAGTCAGCTTCAACAACTTTTTCGTCTTGGCGATCTTTTCGGCGGCGATGATCGTCGCCACGCGGATATCCATCTTTCCGAAATCGTCGAACGCAATACTCTCTTTCTGCGGTTCGACCTTCTTGCCGGCCTCCTTTGCGAGGTTGGCCCGTTTCATGTAGCGGCCAGCTTTTCGAGCTGCGCCTCGATCACGCTGTCTTCGATTTTCTCGAACAGCAAGGCGGGCGTCCCGATCCGGTGTCCGGGCTTCAATAGGGCCGTATTTCCGAGCTGATCCCAGCCGAACTTTTCGACGTCGAGCAGCCTCAGGATCTTCTCCGCAGTAAAAGGCATGAACGGCTCGACGGCGATCGCGAGCGACGCGGTGATCTGCAACGAAACGTTCAGGATCGTCTGCACGCGTTGCGGATCGGTCTTATACAGCTTCCAAGGCTCCGTATCGGCCAGGTATTTATTCCCCAGGCGGGCGATGTTCATCGCCTCTTTGAGCGCTTCGCGGAAACGGTAATTCTCGATATTCTCTTCGAGCGCCTTTTTGATCTGCGGCAGTTCGCCAAGGATATCGCGGTCGTAATCGGTCAATTCGCCGCAGGCGGGAACCTTCCCGTCGTAATATTTTTGCGTCAGCACCAGCGCGCGGTTGACGAAGTTGCCGAGCACGGCCACCAACTCGTTGTTGTTCCGGGCCTGGAAATCCTTCCACGTGAAGTCGTTGTCCTTCGATTCGGGCGCATTGGCGCACAGCACGTAGCGCAGCACGTCCTCCTTGCCCGGAAACTCGTCGAGGTATTCGTGCAGCCAGACAGCCCAGTTGCGCGACGTCGAGATCTTTTCTCCTTCGAGATTCAGGAACTCGTTGGCCGGCACGTTCTCGGGCAGGATATAACCGCCGTGAGCTTTCAGCATCGAGGGGAACACGATGCAGTGGAAAACGATGTTGTCCTTGCCGATGAAATGCACCATCTTGGTGTCCTCGTCCTTCCAGTATTTTTCCCAGTCGGGCGTCAGATCCTTGGTCGCCGAGATGTAACCGATCGGCGCGTCGAACCACACGTACAGCACCTTCCCCTCGGCACCCTTGACCGGAACGGGAATCCCCCAATCCAGGTCGCGGCTCACCGCGCGGGGCTGCAATCCCAAATCGAGCCAGCTTTTGCACTGCCCGTACACGTTGACCTTCCACTCCTTATGCTCTTCGAGTATCCATTTGCGCAGAAACTCCTCGTGCTTGTCCAGCGGCAGGAACCAGTGCGTCGTCTCGCGCATCACCGGAACCGACCCGGTAATGGCGCTGTGCGGATCGATCAGGTCGGTCGCGCTCAGCGTACTGCCGCACTTCTCGCACTGATCGCCGTAGGCCTTTTCGTTCTGGCAGTGGGGACAGGTGCCCACGATGTAGCGGTCGGCCAGAAACTGCCGCGCCTCCTCGTCGTAGTACTGCATCGTGGTCTTTTCGATGAACTCTCCTTTGTCGTACAGCGCGCGGAAAAAATCCGACGCGGTTTTATGGTGCGTGGGCGAAGTCGTCCGCGAATAGATGTCGAACGACATGCCGAGTCCTTTGAAAGCGTTCTTGATGATATTGTGGTACTTGTCAACGATATCCTGCGGCTTGACTCCCTCCTGGCGCGCCTTGATCGTGTTCGAGCAGTTCCTCCTCGCTCCGTTCGACGCTCGCGAAAATGCCGACCGGCATCGACTCGCGGTAAAATTCCGTAGCCAGCAGGCCGTTTTCTTTCAGGTAAGCGATATTCAGCCCGATGTCCCGCACGGTCGCCGCTTTGAAATCCGCGACGGCGCGCCGTCCTTCGGGCGTCGTAAGCAAGCGCAGCACGAGCGTCTGCGCGAACGCGTTGACGCCGTTGTTCGTGTACATCGTCCGCTTTTCGAGTTCGGCGTACAGTCCCGGATCGGTCGTATGGATAAAACCGATCCGCTGCCCGCTGAGCCCCATCGACTTGCTGAAACTCTCGACGATCGCCACGTTGCGCAACGGACGTATTTCGCGGTAGAACGTGTCCGTCGCGTCGCGGAAAACCCGGCGGTAGGGGCTGTCGAAAAAGACGGTTACGCCGGCGGCGTCCAATTTGCGCAGCAACGCCAACAAACGGGCGTCGTCGTACTTTTGTCCCAGCGGATTGCCCGGATCGCAGATCAGCACGCCGCAGCCGGTCAGTCGCGGGATCATCGACTCGAGTCGGTCGAGCGACGGGTATTCGGCGCGTTGCACGCCCCGGATGGTCAGCAATTTGAAATAGCACCCCCAGTAATAAACCGGCAGATACAGCCGCTCGATGTCGACGCTTTGCGCCAGCAGGTCGAGTCCGTTCATCGCCCCGGCACAATCAGCAGGTTGTCACGCGACGATTCGCCGCCGAAGTACTCCGCATTAATCGCGTCTCGCAACGCCGCAAAACCGCGCCCCGGCGGATAGGTTTGCATCTGCGCCGTATTGAAGTCGATCCCGGCGATCACCTCCCGCAGGTCGATATTTACCACCGAATTGATCCCCCGGTTCAGCCGCAGGTATTCCGCCCCGGTACGGGCGCTCAGAGCCGCCAGATTCTCTCCGATCTCGACGATGTGCGACAACGCGACGCCGCTCTCTTTTATTTCCATTCCGATATGATAACGTTCCGGCATAAATTTTCCGAAATCTCTAACCTATTTTTTCAACGCTTCGAAGCCATGACCGTAAACGCCCATCACGTTGCCGACCGTCATAAAGGCCTCCGGATCGACCCGTTTAATCAGTTTGAACAGCGTTCCCGTTTCGTATTTGCGGCAAACCACCATCACCACTTTCGTCGGCTGCTTCGTGTACCACCCTTCGCCGTCGAGCAACGTCACACCCCTACGCATCTCGCTGAAAATCAGCCGGGCGATCTCTTCGTATTTTTTCGACACGATCAGCACCTGCGTCGACTGCCGGTTGCCGGCCATCACGGCGTCGATCGTATACCCGTTGACGGCCACCATCACGTAACCGTAAATGGCGGCCGTAATATTCTTGAATATGAAAATCGAACAGCCGATGATCAGCAGGTCGCACAGCATGATGATCCGCCCGTAACTGATCGTCTTGTAACGGTTGACGATCATCGCGATGATATCCGTGCCGCCGGTGCTGCCGCCCTGCGTGAAACAGATGCCGATACCGCCGCCCGCCACGGCTCCGCCGAGAATTACCGACAGCAGCTTGTCGTTGCCGAGTCCGAGTAGATTGTTCGGTATCAACCCCTGCATCACCGACATCGCCGCCGAAATGAAAACGATCGCATAGATCGTCTTCGCGCCGAACCGCAGCCCGACCAACACCGAACTGACCGCCACCAGCACCGAGTTCAGCACCAGGAACGAAAGCCCCAGCGGCACGCCGCCGTTCGTCCCGCCGGTCGCATAATAGATCAGCAGGCCCACGCCGTTGATTCCGCCTCCCATCACATCGGCCGGAATCAGGATGCCGGTCCATGCGAAAGAATACATCACCAGACCGATCGAAATCAACGTATATTCTTTAATAGTCTTTAAAACAGCCGTCTTCGAGAAATCCGCATTCATATTCCATCGTTATTTCGGTTTCCCGCCGCGCAACCGAGCGACGGCGATCCGATTAACAAAGATCGGCAAGATTTTTCGATCTGCCAACAGTTTTTTGCACTTGCGGCCCGTCCGGAGCGGCCGCCGGAAGAATTTGCCGCGACGACCGGCTTCACCCGGAAACAATCCCGAAAAAACGCTATTTTTGTCGAAAAACATCCTTCTTTGGAAAAACGACCCGACAAATCTCCCGCGACGGCCGACCGCTACGCCGACGTGATCCTGCCTCTGGCCGCGCCGGCCATGACTTTCGCCGTCCCGGACGCGATGCTGCGGCAGATCGTGCCGGGCTGCCGGGTGATCGTCCAACTGGGAGCCCGGAAATACTACACCGGGATCGTCGACCGGCTACACGGCCAGCGGCCGCCTTTCGACCGGATCAAACCGGTCGGGCGGATCGCGGACGCGGAACCCGTCGCCACGGCGGAACAACTGCGGCTGTGGCATTGGCTGTCGGAATATTACATGTGTCCGTTGGGAATGGTACTGCGGGCGGCGCTGCCGGCCGGCCTGAAATCCGACGGTTTTTCGGAGGACGAGACGTTCGGCCGCGGCTACATGCAGCCGCGGCAAACGGTCGTTTCGCTGCATCCGGACATCCGCAATGAGGAACGGCTGCACGTCGCGCTGGATTCCCTGTCGCGCGCGAAATCCCAGTACAAAGCCCTGCTGGAATACCTCGAAAAAACCGGGAATCCCGACTTCGGCGCACCGATCGAAATTCCGCGCAAACGGCTTTCGGCTCCGACCGCGATCCTCAAAGCGTTGGCCGAAAAAGGATTTATCCGGATCGCCGATACCGAAATCCCGGCATCGGACGCGCCCGCCGCGCCAGACAAACTGCCCGAACTTTCGGCAGCGCAAACGGCGGCCTACGAGCAGATCAAAACCTGTTTTTCGGAGAAAGAGGTCGTCCTGCTGCACGGGGTAACCGGCAGCGGCAAGACCGAAATCTACATCCGGCTGATGGCCGAAGCGCTGGCAGCCGGGCACAACGTGCTGTACATGCTGCCCGAAATCGCGTTGACCGCACAACTGATCCGGCGCATGGAAAGCTATTTCGGAAAAGCCGTCACGGTCTACCATTTGCGGCTGAGCGACAACCGCCGAGCCGCCGTCTACCACGAACTGCTGCGCTGCGACGGCGGACGGATCGTGATCGGCGTGCGCTCGTCGGTACTGCTGCCGCTGCGCAACCTGTCGCTGGTAATCGTCGACGAGGAGCACGACACCAGCTTCAAGCAGACCGACTCGGCCCTCGCTACCACGGCCGCGACACCGCCGTGGTGCTGGCATCCGTCTGCGGCGCCAAAGTGCTGCTCGGCAGCGCGACGCCCCTGCGCCGAATCGTTCCACAATGCGGTAACCGGCAAATACGGACACGTCGTGCTCTCGGAACGCTACGGCGGAGTCACGCTGCCGCAGGTGATCGTGTCGGACACGCTGCGCGCCGCCAAACGCGGCGAAAAGTACTCGCATTTCAACAAAATCCTGCTCGATCAGATCGACCGGACGCTGCAACGGGGTCGTCAGGCAATGCTGTTCCAGAACCGGCGGGGCTTCTCGCCGTATGTCGAGTGCGGGCATTGCGGCTGGACGGGCGTCTGCCCCGACTGCAACGTTTCGCTGACCTACCATAAAAACGACGGAACGCTGCGCTGCCACTACTGCGGCTACCACATGCCGATCCCGAAAACCTGTCCGTCGTGCGGAACCGGCGAACTGCTTCCGCAAGGCTTCGGCACCGAAAAAATCGAAGAGGAACTGGCGGCGATCTTTCCGCAGGCCGCGATCGAACGGCTCGACGCCGACACCGCGCGTTCGTCGCGCAACTACCGGCGCATCATCGCTTCGTTCGAACAGCGTAAAACGGACATCCTGGTCGGGACACAAATCATCACGAAAAGGGTTCGATTTCGGCGGCGTCGCGTTGGTCGGCATCCTGAACGCCGACAACATGCTGAATTACCCGGATTTCAGGGCCGGGGAGCGGGCTTTCCAGATGATGATGCAGGTCGGCGGACGCGCCGGACGCCGCGAAGAGCAGGGAACGGTCGTTATCCAGACCGCCCAGCCCGAACACCCGGTCGTTCGGCAGGCGCGCGACAGCGACTACGATGCGATGATCCGCTCGCAACTGGCCGAACGCCGCGCCTTTTTTTACCCGCCCTTCTGCCGGTTGATCGCCGTCCTGCTGCGCCATCGCGATCACGCTTTGCTATGGAAAGCGGCTGCGGCGTTCGGGACGGAAGCGCGCACCCGGTTCGGCCGCCGGCTGCTCGGCCCCGAACCGCCCGCAGTAGATCGGATACGCGGACAATTCCGGTTGCAGTTCCTATTGAAAATCGAAAAGCAGTTGCCGGTCGCCGCCGTGAAAAAAGAGTTGTCCGGACTTTTCGATCGGTTGCATGCCGTGCCGGAATTCCGGCCGGTCGACATCGTCGTAGACGTAGACCCGCAATAGCGTTTTTTCGGGAAAAAACGCTATCTTTAAGCTTACCGATATCATGTACCTAATTATGGAACAAAAATTCTGTCAAAGTTGCGGCATGCCGCTTACGGACGCCTCCCAATTCGGCACGAACGCCGACCGAACCCCAAACGAAACGTACTGTCATTTTTGTTTCCGGGACGGAACGTTCACGCAGAAATGCACGATGGACGAAATGATCGAAAACTGCCTGAACTACCTGGACGAATTCAACCGCGATTCCCCGGTACAGTACACCCGCGAACAAGCCCGCGAGCAGATGCGACAGTTTTTCCCGCACCTGAAACGCTGGCAATCCGGTTCTCCCGAATAATCGATTTTTTCAGGGCCGCAACGGCCGATGTCCAAACCCAGAACGTCCGTCATGCTTCGCACCTATTTTTCGGAAATATTCCGCCTGTTCTTCCCGGAACGGTGTCCGGCCTGCGGGCGGTCGTTGCCCGAGGGCGTCCGGTGGCTGTGCCCGCACTGCCGCTGGGACATGCCGCTGACCGGGTATGCCGCCGAGCACGACAACCCGGTCGCCCGTAAATTCTGGGGACTGGTTCCGGTGCAAGAGGCGGCCTCGATGTTCTTTTTTCACCCGGCACGGCCGCTACCGGGCGATGATCCACGGATTCAAATACCACGGACAATGGAAAACCTGCCTGCGACTCGGAGCGATGTTCGGCGCGGAGCTGTCCGAAAGCGGCCTGTACGACACGGTCGACCTGATCGTCCCCGTACCGTTGCATTACAGGCGGCTTTTCCGCAGGGGCTACAACCAAGCGGAGTACCTCGCGCGCGGCATCGCCGGGGCGCTCGGCAGGGGAGACCGATTGCCGCAGTCTCGTCCGTAAATCTTACAACCGTTCGCAAACCGCCATGCGCAACCGCAAAGACCGCTGGGAAAACGTGGCGGACATCTTTTTCGGTACGCTGTCCGCAACGGCTGGACGGACGCCATATCCTGCTGGTCGACGATGTGCTGACGACCGGTTCGACGCTGACCGCCTGCGCCGAAACCATCCTGAAAGCAGCCCCTTCGTGCCGCATCAGCATCGCTACGCTGGCCGTTTCGGCGACGGAACTGTTCGGGGGCAAAGGACAGGGGAGGACTTTAACGGGAAGCGGTCGCCTGGACAAAATCCCGACAAACATTCATATAAATACAGTTAAATCAACCGCTCCCTGCTAATTTATTTTCAATAGCGACATTTTACTTATGCTGAGTATCGACATAAACTATATGACTATATGGAATTGTAAATGCAAAAATATTACCCTCCGTTACCACGGCATGACTTTGGGGATCGACGAAAACGAAATATACATATTGTTTATTATCGTAATTGAAGGTTATTTCGTAAATACTGTCTCCGACGTCGATAGACGCAACCGTCTGTTTTTTTTTCTCTCCGTGTCATTTCATAAGAATCCTTAAAATTGTCCGTCGGCATTACATCGAGCCATATTCTCGAATTAGTAATCTCTTTGGAAATATTGGTGGACGTACTACCCGTATGGCTCATAATATCCCAAAAATACTGCTCGATGCCCCGGAAATTATTTTTCAAATATTTCCGAGCATGGCTTCGGTTTTTGACGGTCCCTTTACTTTTTGTAGGACACTAATTCAATCCCCGCTCTATTTTCAATGTATCGGGAAAAATTACAAAACAGATTACTGA
>VOFD01001502.1_pt1 | contig 26770 bp, 49 predicted proteins | sample 5384101 | NCBI WGS metagenome assembly VOFD01 (sample SAMN12384723, study PRJNA508395) | human gut metagenome | isolation source: healthy gut C | host: Homo sapiens
TCAATGAGCGTCTGTATCGTTTCCGGCTGCACTCCCGAATACCCGTAAGAAAGCGACTGTACTTTCAGCAGGAGCATGATTTTCACGATTTCAGGCCTTACCTTTTCCCCTGTACCGCAGGCGTGCGACATGACCAGGTTGTGCTGGAGCTGCGAGAGGTCTTCCTCCGGGATAGTGATGTTGCAGAGCGAGCCGAACCCCGTCGTCACACCGTAGACCGGACGTCTGATGTCATCCATCTTGGAGTCCAGGTATTCACGGCATCTTTTTTACTGCTGTAGCGGCTTCCTGGCTGAGTTCCAGACGGTCGCCGTTGCTGATGATTTCCGATATTCTGCTGACTGTCAGCTTCTTGGTAGAGATATAATGTGTGTTCATCTGTTTTTGTATTTTGTGTCTGTATTCTATTTTCACGTTTTCAAGCCACTTCATGAAGTCGTCGGTACGGGAGCGGCTGACGGTCATTTCGAAGTCGGGGCGGGGGCTGGCGGTGACTGTCAGCCGGCCGAGGCTTCACAAGGCTTTCGATGGCCTGCATGTTCAGGATGCAGCTTCTGGAGATGCGGAAGAACTTTTCCGGATCCAGTTCGTCCGACAGGATGTCCAAGGTGGAGTCCATGATGTATTTCCTGCCATCGAAAGTGGCCAGGACCGTATTTTTTCCCCTCTGAGTAGAAATACGCGACGTCATCTGCCCTGACGGGCAGTATCTTGTCGTTTATACGTATTATGAAGCGCTGCCGCCACTCCGTCTTTCTCCCGAATATCCGCGACAGTTTTTCTATGTCTATGCCGGAAGCTGACTGTCTGCACCTGTCCCATGGCCCTCTTCAGGGGCCTCATGATCCACAGGCTTGAGAAGATAGTCTATGCTCCCGGCTTCGAAAGCCTTGACGGCATAGCTGTCGTAAGCGGTGGTCATTATCACCTTCGCATTTACCGTCGTCTGACGGAAGATCTCGAAACAGTTCCCGTCGGACAGCTCGACGTCCATGAAAATGACATCGGCGGAATCCGGATGCTCCTGCAGCCATTTTACGGTGTCCCTGATGGATGCGGTATTCCCGATTATCCTTATCTCGGGGAAATGCGAGAGCAGTATTCTGGAGAGATTCTCCATGGCCATTTTTCTCGTCTTCTACTATCAGTACGTTCAGTGTCATATCGTGGTCGTATGTTTGCGGTTTATTTCAGTGCGCGGCGGAAGTATGTCCCGATCAGCGGATGGATACCCGGTAGTATCCTCCGGAGTCGGAAATTTCGATGCTGCTGCCGGTCAGGTCCATGTATTGCTGGCGGATATTGGCCAGACCTATCCCTGTGGAGCTGCTGCCGGAGAGTTTGGGGTTGATGTTGTTCGTGACGGAGACGGTATTTCCGTCCGAAGTGATCCTGATGTGCAGGACGTTGTCCTCGCTCACGGTATTGTGCTTTATGGCGTTCTCTACTAGCATCTGGATGGAGCACGGCACCACGCGGTATTCCATGTATTCTTCAGGTATGTCGATTTCGAGGCTGAACCCGTCCAGGAACCTTACCTCCAGCAGGTCCGCGTACATCTGTATGAACGTAAGTTCCTCGTTCAGAGGGACAATGGCGTCGGCCTCGTTCTGCAGCATGTACCTGTAAATACCGGCGAGCTTTGTGGATGTAGCTGCTGGCCTGCCCGTCTTTGTGCTCGCATACGAGGCAGTCGAGGATATTCAGCGAATTGAAAAGGAAATGGGGGTTTACCTGCTGCTTGAGCTTCAGGTACCGGTACTGCGCCTGGTGGGCCTTTTCCCTTTCCTCGAACATGGACTTCCTGGCCGCGAGGGCGAGGTCTATTATGTAGATTATGCAGTAGATACCAGCTGCGCCAGGATGCTGACCGTAAGGAGCAGGATGAATTCATTCCAGGTCAAAGTGTTGTTGAACCCGAACGGCAGCCCGTATCCCGCCAGGAGCGCCGTCACGACGGACACGGTCAGGACAAAAGCCGTGAACAGGATGGTTTTCCAGTATATGCTTTTCTTTGGCCCGTGCCTGCGCATGAATCTTATGTAGATGATATTCAGGCAGATTGCAAGAAGGATGGCGAAAAGAATTGCCCAGAAGCATCCTGATGATGCGGTATGAACTTTCCGCAGTGAAATACCTCGAATTGAAAATCTCCGTATAGGCCAGCCTGATGAGGAAGATTACGGCGGTGGCTGCGATCAGCCATCTGATGCGCGGGGTCCAGCTGCTTTTCCGGTGTCCTACGCGGAAAATCCTGGTCAGGAGAATTATCGTCCATCCAAGGAGCTCCGTCGTGACGAATGTCGAAACGGCGTGCACCGTCAGGGGAGACCGGGAAATGTTCCCGATGAGGTCCGCCACCCCCATTCCTGTCAGATAACCGGCGATATTGGCTATGACGATGTATGCCGCGGTAAACTCCACGCTGACCTTTTTTCCTGAAACATATAATCAGTATCATCAGCATGGTAAGCAGTGTCAGCAGCAGGGAATCGTCTATCCCTGCCGAGCGGCATGACAGGGTCGCTATCACATGGGTGACGGCAAAAAGGTGTATTATGGAACCGGTTTTCAGTGTCTTCATCTGGAAATCACGGACCTGCGTCCTGGACTGATGCAAAGTTAGTTCTTTTTCATACGAATCCAACGTGTGTTCATCCCGTTTTCTGTGCAGCCCGTCCATATAGTCCTGCCGTTCATCCGGCTGGACATTGTTCGATAATATTGATTTTTATATTTGCATTGAGGTAATGCCACATATTAGGATTTGTAAGTCAAAACGGAAAAATAGCTTCTGAACTGCAAATCAAAAACGATCGATAGCACTGAACTGATATGAAAAGAAAGCCGGAACTGTCATTTTGGCAAATATGGAATCTGAGTTTCGGATTCCTCGGTGTCCAGATAGGATACTCTCTGCAGAACTCCAATACTTCGAGTATTTTTGAGTCTCGGGGCAGATGTGAGCCACCTGAGTTATTTCTGGCTGGCCGCACCTGTAGCCGGCATGCTTATCCAGCCCATAATCGGGATGTTCTCCGACGGGACCTGGACCAGGTTCGGGCGGCGCATACCTTATATATTGGGGGAATAATCTCTACCATAGCCCTGCTCCCTGATGCCGAACTGCCCGATGCTGCTGGCGTTCGCGCCTCTTGCCATGGGAGCGTTCATCCTGCTCTTCATGGACCTTTCGTTCAATGTGACGATGCAGCCGTTTCCGCGCCCCTGTGATGTGGAACAGGGACGGTTCAGGATTGGCTGACGGAAGCCTGTCCGGCAAAGGTGGACATGTCCATGCTCTCTCCGGAGATTTCAGTCGAGGCGCAGGAGGCCGACGATGGCTCTATACTCAATGTGTACCGTACTTTTCTCCCGGCTGCGCAACACCTATCCGGCCTTGGCGCAAGGCACTATGGAAAAGCATCCCGTATACAACGGAATAACCCGATGCCCCACAGATCGCCGCCTGGTATATGGTCTGCGACGCCTGGAAAATGCTCGTGGTGCATAATTTCGGCGAAAAGCCTTCATATTGACCCTTACTGATGACCTTTTCCAGACCTGTCGGCCTGCTCGGTTCGGCAGAGACCAAGACGCACGGACGGCGTGACCCGGCTTATGCTCGGGCCTTTGTCATCGGCTGTATTCGAATTGTAAACATTGTATAATTAAAACACTAAATTTACATCATAATGCTAAAAGAAAATTATAATGGCAATGTCTATTGTCGGAGCCGTCTCTTGCGGAGGCGGTGCCGCTCGACCCTTCTGTCACCCCGATGCCGGAGACAAGGTGCAGCGGGTCGAGCCCCTTTTCGTGGTGGGTGGGGATGAAAACCCCGCTCCAGATCATGGTAAACGGAGACGGCATTTCCGCTTTCAATGTGAAGATGGAAGGCGGCAGTGGTGTCAAAGTCAAGGAGATACATAAGGGGCGACAGTCCGAATTATGTTTTCATTGACGTGGCTATCGCCCGGACGCCGTAGCAGGGGATTACTGGCTCGTATTCTCCGACGGAAAAGAGACTTTCAAATACCCGTACCGTATAGACAGGCGGACGGCTGGCTCGGCAGAGCGTGGAAGTTTTACCACGGCGGACATGATCTACCTTATCATGCCTGACCGTTTCGCCAACGGTGATTCTTCGAACGATTCTACGCCGGATACGGCCGAAAAGGCTGACAGAAGTGCCTTTTTTCGGACGCCACGGAGGCGACATCCAGGGCATCATCGACCATTTGGACTATATCGCGGATCTGGGCGCTACAGCTATCTGGAATACCCCTCTTCTGCTTGACAACGAGCCTGACGGCTCATACCACGGCTATGCGTGCGCGGACTACTATCATATTGACCCGCGTTTTCGCTCGAATGCCCTTTACAAGGATTTCGTGGACAAGGCACACGGTAAGGGGCTGAAAGTCATTATGGATATAGTCACGAACCACTGCGGCAGCGCCCACTGGTGGATGAAGGACCTTCCGTTCAAGGACTGGATCCACGTTTTCCCTGAATACACCGGGACCAATGTATGCTTCTCCACCAACATGGATTCTAACGCGTCGAAGTACGACCTGAACTTGCAGGAAGGCGGATGGTTCGTACCGTCAATGCCTGATATGAATTTGGACAATCCGTTTACTCTCAAGTATTTCCAACAGTGGGCCGTATGGTGGATAGAGTATTCCGGCCTTGACGGTTTCAGAGTGGATACCTATCCCTACAACGAGAAGGAGCCTATGAGCCGTTGGTGTGAGGCTGTCCTGAACGAATATCCGCATTTCAACATTGTCGGCGAATGCTGGACGTCGTCGATCCCGCAACTCGCATACTGGCAGGGCGGCAATCCCAACAAGGACGGCTTCGACTCGCACCTGCCGTCGATCATGGATTTCCGCTGCAGGAGGCCATCTGGAAGGCCGTTCCTACTGATTCCCATGGGTGGGGAGAGGGCATGACCAAGGTGTATGACTGCCTTTCCCATGATTTCGTCTACCATGACCTGTCGAAGATGCTCATCTTTCCGGGCAACCATGATACCGACCGCATCGGGGACGTGCTCAGGCACAACCCGGACAGGCACAAGATAGTGATGACGCTGCTGGCAACGATGCGCGGCATCCCGCAGATATTCGCCGGGGACGAGATGATGTTTGTTTCAAGGACAGATCTCAGGGACATGGAGGCCTCCGCGTTGATTTCCCTGGAGGATGGGCCGGCGACGCCCTTTGACTTCTTTTTCCGCCGAAGGCCGTGCGGCTGCTGCCGTGAATACGGACGGGAAACCTGTTCCACAGGGCCAGATAGCGGACCTTCATGACTTTTACCCGTAAACTTTTCCAGTGGAGGAAGGGCAAGGAGGTCATCCACAGCGGCAAGACCATGCACTTCCTTTCGAGGGACAACACTTACGGGTATTTCCGCTACAACGACACCGATGCCGTATTCGTGTATATCAACAACCACGCGGAAAGAAGCACATCCCGTGGTCGCACTATGCCGAGATAGCGGACGGCCTGCATGACGGGCGCAATGTGATTACCGGAGAGCTTGTTACCGTTTCTGACTCTACCGTTGTCGGGCCGCGCCAGGTATTGGTGGTGGAATACAAGAGATAACGGCTTTTCGGGCTGACATATTGATAACAGAAACAACTTTGGAAAATGAAAAAGATACTGACACTCATCGCTACATTGGCCGCCGGCGTGTCGCTGTCCGCCCAGGACAGCGCACCGGCAGGCGTACAGACATTGACTTCCCCTGACGGGAACATGTCTCTGAAATTTACCGTTACCGAAAAGGGCGAGCCGTGCTATTGGCTTGACTATAAGGGCAAGGCGGCTGTCCTGCCCAGTACGTTGGGGCTTGAGTTGAGGGTGAACTTCCGAAACTCGAATTCGGGGAGGAGATAAAGAGGGGAAGAGTCGGGGAGCCGGTCTCCCCTATATGACGGCTTCAAGGTGCAGGACGTCGGGCGCAGTTCTTTCGACGAGACCTGACTCCGGTCTGGGGCGAGGAGGACCATATCCGGAACCATTACAATGAAATGGCCGTGACCTTGCAGCAGGCCGGCTCGGGACGCGTGATGCTCGTCAGGTTCCGTCTGTATGATGACGGGCTGGGCTTCAGGTATGAGTTTCCGGAGCAGAGGAGCCTGTCCTATTTCGTAATCAAGGAGGAACTCACGCAGTTCGCCATGACTGGGGGACCACAAGGCGTTCTGGATTCCGGGGACTACGATACGCAGGAGTATGACTATACGGAGTCCAGGCTTTGGAAACCGCGGGCTGATGCCGTCGGCCGTCACTCCGAACTCTTCCCAGACCCCGTTTTCCCCGACAGGTGTGCAGACCGCCCTGCAGATGAAGACGGACGACGGCCTGTATATCAATATCCATGAGGCCGCACTGGTGGACTATTCCTGCATGCATCTGGATCTGGATGACAAGAATTACGTGTTCGTGTCGCACCTTACTCCTGACGCCAACGGCTGGAAAGGCTATATGCAGACTCCTTGCAAGACCCCGTGGAGGACTGTGACAGTGACTGACGACGCCCGCGACATCCTCGCCTCCAGGCTTATCCTGAACCTGAACGAGCCGTGCGCATACGAGGATGTGTCATGGATTAAGCCCGTGAAATACATGGGAGTATGGTGGAGATGATTACCGGCAAGGGCGACTGGGCATATACCAATGAATTCAGTTCCGTGAAACTCGGCCAGACCGACTATGCGTCCGCAAAGCCTACCGGACGTCACAGCGCCAACAACGGGAATGTCCGCCGCTATATCGATTTCGCTGCGGAGAACGGTTTCGACCAGCTTTTGGTGGAAGGCTGGAACGTCGGCTGGGAGGACTGGTTCGGACACACCAAGGATTACGTCTTCGATTTCGTGACCCCGTATCCGGATTTCGATATCAAGGCGCTGAATGACTATGCACATTCGAAGGGCATACGCCTTATGATGCATCACGAGACTTCTTCTTCGGTGCGGAACTATGAAAGGCATATCGAGGCCGCATACGACCTGATGGACAGGTACGGGTACAATTCGGTCAAGAGCGGCTATGTCGGCGACATAATCCCGCGTGGGGAGCACCATTACGGCCAGTGGATGAACAACCATTACCTTTACGCCGTGAAGAAGGCTGCCGAGCACCATATCATGGTAAACGCCCACGAGGGGCCGTGCGCCCTACGGGCCTTTGCAGGACCTATCCGAACCTTATCGGCAACGAGTCCGCCCGCGGTACCGAGTACCAGGCTTTCGGCGGAAGCAAGCCGTTCCATGTGACTTTGCTCCCGTTCACACGCCTGCAGGGCGGCCCGATGGACTACACTCCTGGCATCTTCATGATGGACGTGTCCAAGCTGAATCTGGGGAACAATTCGCATGTCAACGCTACGATAGCCAACCAGCTGGCCCCTCTATGTGACCATGTATTCCCCTCTGCAGATGGCTGCCGACCTGCCTGAGCATTACCAGGCCCACATGGACGCCTTCCAGTTCATCAAAGACGTGGCCGTGGACTGGTCCGAGAGCCGCTATCTGCTTGCCGAGCCGGGTGACTATATCGTCATCGCCCGCAGGGCCAAGGTGTGTGGCGGGGACTGCTCTGTCCGACGGCGCGTCTGGACGAAAAAGGCCGGGGCCGCTTCCGGAGCGGTGCGGAAAATGGTTTGTCGGCGGAGTGACCGATGAGAACGCCCGCGAAGTGGAGTTCAGCCTCGATTTCCTGGACCCCGGGGCAGAAGTATATCGCTACGATATATGCCGATGCCGGACGCCGACTACCGGACCAACCCCGAGGCCTATGAGATTTCGTCTAAGAAGGTGACTTCCAAGACCGATCTGAAGATGAAGATGGCCCGTGGCGGCGGATTTGCGATAAGCATCGTCCCGGCGGAGTAATCCTCCAGTCATTCCGGGTTTGTCCGAAATTTACGTAATCATTCCTTGCATGGAAAATCCTCGGATGCGGAGTCAGGAAAAATCAGCCTACAGCAGATATTTTATGGCTGATGCCGGGATATTCAGTTTTGAAATGCGAACATTTTCTTTGCCGAGGTCTTTCATCGAGGCGCCGATATGGTAGATGTCGGTATCGTCAATTATAAGAAACCTGTCGTGGCTCTTTCTTGTATGTATGCAGTTCTACAGGCGGGGTACTGGAAGTTGTGTTTCTGCAGATCGAGGCGCAGCCTGTCACTGATAGTATGCGTATAGATATCGGCTTTTCACGCCGTCACCCCTTTTGTTGAGCATCATCAGGACAGATTCGTCCACATATTGTCATATCAGTAGGATGGATTTCTTTGCAGAGCGTATCAGATCTGTTGCGAATTTATAGGCATCGAAAATCTGACCGTCATAGAAAAATGCCTTCCACAGGAGGTAAAGAGGAACGTATAAAGAAGTCTATCTTTTCTGTGAATGTTCCGCTACGGTATGCTCCAGTTCCGTCAACCGGCGGTTGACAGAATAACCTTTCAACAGATATTCTTCAGTACACTAGTTCGCCCAACGGCGGAAAAGGGTAGCATTCCGGCTGTTTACCCGATATCCGACAGAAAGAATGGCATCAAGGTTATAAAACTTGGTGACGTACTTTTGTTTTTCCATTGTTTCCCCATATGTTCCAAAATGGAACATGTGCTTTCTCTCTGTCAAGTTCCCCCGCTGCTGTATATGTTGTTTCAGATGTTTGGTAATGGCCGGTCGTTTTGTCCCGAAGAGTATGGCTATCTGCTCTTGAGTCAGCCACACCGTTTCTTCCTCAAGCCATACCTCTATCTTCACTTCGTTATCAGGCTGATACAAATGATCTCCCTCGATTCTCCATAAAATTTGTTTTTCCAAACTCCAAAGATAGGTTTTTTGGATAAAAAAGTTAAGGAAAAAACCTGTTTTCAAGTGCGGAGTCAGGCTCAGGCTGGCCGGAGCGAACCTTGTCCCTTGTGGCGTAGCAGCCTGTTTTCGGCAAATTACGGCTTGTAAGCAGGACAGGAAATAATATACGATTATCTGTATGGTCAGGGGCGGCGATTTGCGGAGCTGCCATCGAGAGTGAGGCCCCTGCGGTGTTCATGTTGATGAAGGCCTGGACCGCGAAAAGTCGAAGGAAGATATACGAGAAGACCTTCCAGAAGCCGGAAACTGCTCACCGGCCATGAGAATCCGGTCAGGAACAGGCAGATAGGGGACATGAATAGGAACAATACGAACACTGTCTCCCTGTGGCGTATCAGCGAACTGAAGGTGAAGCTGAATACCACGCATGCGGTCACATAGAACAGCAGCAGGATGAAAATCTCCGAAAGGGGCAGTTCTGCGGCAGTCCGAAGATTCTCGGAACGAGCTGCCACGTAAGCGCCGATAGCTATGTAAAGAAGCCAGTAGGCGGCACCCGTCCCATCACTGTCCTGGATATCCCGTGTCCTTTTGAGACGGTCCGGCAGCACGGCGAAACTGCGGTTTTCCTCCCGCATGGTCCCTGTCAGCATGGACACCCGTAGAACATGGTCTGTTGTACCACTATCAGCAGGACGGCGGACAGGAAGAAGATGCTGTAGGAAAAATTCCTGTTGTACGGCATGTTCTCTTCGTACTTCAGCGGCTGTACTGAGCTGGGATATCTGCTGTCCGCTGTATCCTGCAGCGAAAATCTCGAAGTCTGGATATCATGCATTTCCGAGAGCATTACCTGGCTGGCCGCCATTGTCAGGTTCTTGTAGTAGAGGAAGCCGCTCATGTCCGCGTAGGTCGATATGTGCGCCTGTCTCCCCGGAAGCGAGGCAGTCTTCGTAATCGGACGGTATCATCACTATTCCTTTGGCGTCCCGCTGCTGCAGAAGCCTCCTGCGCCTGGTCCATGTCAGCGCATGCATACGCGACCGATACCTTCCCGCGTGGCATCCAGTGCACGGACAAATTCCTGCTTGCCGCACTTCCTGAATTGTCCACCACCGCTACGGGCATGTCGTCCACGGAGCCGCTACGGTAGATAAGTCCGTACAGAAGGGGGTATGCAAGCCCGGCGAGGAAGAATATCACTCATCACCCCTGTCGCTGAAAATATGTTTCAGTTCTCTGGTGAAGATATCGTACCAGTCAGAGAGAACCATTGCCTTATATATTTCATGTTATTTTTTCCTTTTTTGTCAATTCCTCGGGAAATTCTGGAGCCTGTATGCCTTCTTCAGCCTTCCGTACACCAGAGGAGGCAGGAAAAGGAACAGCAGCATATACACGATCTGCGGATACCATCCCCCGAACCCGCTGCCGAAAATCGCTTCCTGGACATACATCAGGTAATAGTGCCTGAGAGGGAATGCCGCTGCAAGTCCTTGTATATAAGGCGGAAGGGCTTCCACCGGGAAAGTGAACCCGGCAAGGGAGAACCCCAGTACGCTGTACAGGGCCGAGATACTGAGTGCGAGCCTCAGGATAGGCAGCGTCCCGATGATGAAGAAAGCGACCGCCTGGCAAGAGAGCACCATCACGAATGTGCCGATGAACATGTTCCATATCGATCCTGCCATAGGGAATCCTGCCCAGCAGTATAGTATCATATCGCAGATTATCCCTATAACTGTGAACAGTACCGTATAAGGTATCAGTTTCCCTATCATTGCCGCCGACATCGACCCTCCGGCCTTTTTCGAGCATGTGCCGTGAGGTCCCGTATTTCAGTTCCGAGCCCAATGCGAACACGGTCACCAGGATGACGATCATTTCCAGGATTCCCGGCAGCAGCACGTTGGTCAGGTAGACTCCGTAGTCGGTCGTGACGTTCCCATCTGGTGGGGCGTCTATGACAATCGGCTGGATCTGCCCCATTATTGCATCGTCATTCATCCTTTGCCCTGAGCAGCTCTCTGACACCGCCGGAAGCCATGTTCATCATGGTCAGAAGGTCTTTTGGCCAGTGCCCTCCGACGAAATAAAGGAATTACATAAAGTGTGACCGTCGGCTGCCGTCTTCCTGAAATCACATTCATACATCCTGTCCGGGAATACGCAGAAAGCGTTTATTTCCCCTGTCTGCGGGGGCTTCCTTTGCGCCCGGTAGGATTCGAATTTCAATGTCCTGCCCAGCTGTGTGGCGTCGATCTGTCTGGTGATGTTCCGCGAAAGGGACGAATTGTCCAGATCCACCACTCCTACAGGCAGGTCTTCCGGCATCCCGTCCTTCAGGAATGTCAGGAAGAATACCGTGTGCAGAATGCCATCACCCTGATTGTGGCTGTAGAAGGTAGACAGGTCTCTGTCTCATCAGCCGCAGTTCCCGGAGCATGGCGGATTTTATGTTATGGAAGAAATTCATTTTTTGTCTGCTTGTTTATTCCGTAACGACTATTGCGCTCATGCCAGGCCTGATCCCGTCTATAGGTGATTCAGGTACGCTTCTGACTTCAAATGTCTTGGCGTCGAAACTTCCGGTGTCCAGCGTAGCTCTCCATGTGGCGTATGACTCGAGTACGCTTATATAGCTCACTTTCGTCCTGAATGTCCGGTCTCCTAATGCCGGGACTGTAACTGTCAGCTCGTCACCGACTTTGAGGCCGTGAAGCATGTCCTCCCGTATGCTGAAAGTGAACCAGACGTCGTTCAGGTCTGTCACTGCCATTATGGGCGCCCCTGTCCTACCAGTTCGCCGGCCTTCGGAAACCTGGCTGAAATCACGCCGTCGGCAGGAGCCGTAAGATACAGTTCCCCAAGGTACGACTCTACTTCCATCAGTGCCGCATTCGCCTGGTTGACAAGTGCTATCGCTGTTTCCTTTATCTTCTTTCCTGGCACCGTTCACGGCCATGTCATACTGTGATTTTGCAGCCGCACTCGTCGCCTTGGCAGCCTTATATCTGGCCTGCGCCTCATCATATTTCTGTGCGCTTATCACATTCTGCTCATAAAGCCTTTCTACCCTGTCGAAAGATTTCTTCATTATATCCTCGTTGACAAGAGCCTGCTGCCACAGCTCGTATGCTCCCGCAATCTGCTCCTGCCTTGCCCCCGTCAGCGCCTTGTCCTTCTGCGCTTCGGCCGCTGACCTTACCGCCATCGCCTGTGCCAGTTTTGCCCTTACCTCCGGGCTGTCGATTTCCACCAGCGTATCTCCCTTATGCACAAAATCCCCCTCATCCGCATAAAAATGCTCTTATCCTTCCCGGCACCTTTCCCGATACCCTGTATTCCGTCGCTTCCGCCTGTCCCTGAATTACCACAGGCTCCGGTTTCGATACAATATAACCTACCAATGCGACTATTACCACAATCGCCAGAAGTGCTGCTATTCCTATTATCAGGTTGTAGCTTTTTTTACCTTTTCCATTTTCGTTTTCTTTTTTAATGATAACTGCGTCAAATTTCTCTCCTCATGTCCTCACAACCGGTTCAGGTTGCTCCGGCATTCGTCGTTCATTTTCCTTGTTCTCTTGAAAAATAAACTTCGAAAAATTTTTCTGTTTCTTTTTGCAATAATTTTCGTCAATCTGCATTCCTCGCATCCTCATTACCGTCAGGTAACTCCGGTGCTCGTCATTTGTTTTCCTTATTCTTTCTAAAAAATAAACTTCGAAAGTTCTCGTTTCTTTTTTTAATGATAACTGCGTCTTTCTCTCCCTCATGTCCTCACAACCGGTTCGGCGTCAAGGTAGTCAGGGGTATGAAGGAACCGTTTCCCCTTGTTTTCCGGTTCCTGAAGACCCCTGACTACCGCCCTCTGCAAGGGCCAGATTCACTTCCGTCACCTGCATTTCCACACCCGCATCAATATACTCCGAATGCGCCTGCATCCATGCTGTCTGTGCTGCCATCAACGTATTGGCCGGTATGACACCTTCAGTATAGCCGACCGTAGCGGTCCGCAGATTCTCCTCGGCACTTGCCAGATTGCTCTCGGCCATATTCAGTTTTTCTACCGCTTCCCCTCCTGCTTGCGTAGCTGTGCCACCTGAAGGGAAATCATTTCCTTGGCATCCCTCAAGCCGGTAGCCGGTCAGGACAGCTTCAGCCTTTGCCTTGCGTACTTTCTGCATGGCCTCGCAACCATGTATTATAGGTATGTTGACAGCAACCCCGACATTGAATATTCCGCCGAAATTGTTCCGGTACCCGTGGTAGACATTCGGATTGGTAAGCAGGTAGTTGGCCGTCAGAGCTATACGGGGCATCATGTCGGCGCGGGCCATCGCCACCTTCCTGTCATAGATCTGCCGTGCAAGGTCCAGACTGCGGATTTCCGGCCTTGCTGCATAGACTTCCTCGTCGCTTACCTGCGGGCCTATCTGCGGCACTGGTATCCTGTCCAGCTTTTCATCTGCCAGTTCCAGATCCGTATCCAGGGGAAGACCGCAGAGCTTGCACAGCAGCATCTTGCTCAAAAGCCAGACCGTTGGTCGCCTTGGTCAGCAGCATTGCCGCTTCATTCGCTTTCACCTTGACAGAAAGCAGGTCCGCCTGCGTCGCCACACCCTCGGCAACCATCACTTCCGTATCATGCAGCATCATTTCCAGCAGCCCGGAATACTCCTGCGCAAGTTTCTGCTTGTTTGCGATGGAGACAATCTGCCAGTATGCGTTGTCAACCTCTGAAACTACGGTCCTGTACTGCGTATCGTACTGTGATTGTGCCAGCTCTTCGGCGAGTCTGGCCATCTTGTTCGCATTCACTATCTTTCCGCCCATGAACACAGGCTGCTGAAGCGAGATCGCCCCGACAAACATATTCTTGATATCCAGTTCGAAAGCCTTGTCTATTTCCGCTCCTATCGCATTGACCGGGCCGGAAATGTCCATGCTTGAAAGACTTCCGAGCAGCTGCAGGAGTTCCGGGTTTTTCTGTATTATCTGCAGAATTGACGGAAGTGGACAGGAGTCCGCCGAGCCCGGACTGCAGCGACCCCTGCAGTGACGTACCGAGGTTTGTCAGCATGTCGGACTGTTCCCGTGTGAGCAGGTCGATGTTCCTGCTGTTGTACATATAGGCCGCGGAAGCGGAGATGTTCGGGAAGTAGTTGGCCAGGGCTATCTTTCTGTCATGCCCTGCGATCTCCACTTTCTGGGCGGCGATTTTCAGGTTCTTGTTGTTTGCGATGGCAGAGTCCCTGCATTGCTCCAGCGTCATCACTTCCTTCGCCACGGCGGTTGCCGGCAGGATGCACAGGATAACGGCCATCATGATTGTTCGTGTTTTCATTTTCATATCCGATTTTAACGCGATGGCTGGATTATACGAAAAAAGTGCCCGGACAGGCTGAAAAAGCATCTGTTGAGGGGCAAAATTGTCAAAAAGGTAGAAATTTTATACCTTTGTTCTTGTTTTGGCAAAATTCTGGCTGGACGGGCGGCCGTTTCAAATAATATTAAAATGACAAAAAGCACAACACACACTATCAGCATGACGCAGTTCCGTCAGCTGTTCCCTGTTTCAGACTGTATCAATGTCGGAGATGATGTCTGTGTCATTGACATGAAATATGACAGGAATCTGGATATATTGAAGCATCCTTGCCGGTTTGACGGATATCTGGTCTTTTTCTGCATTTCCGGCCAAGTAAGGATTACTATCAACCTTACCGATTTCGATGTTGTCGAAGATTCCCTTTTCATCAATTTTCCGGGAGATATCATTACCGTTCCGGAACTTGACGAATCGCAGAAGTCCTCATTGCATTTCATCGTCATGGCGATGACGAAAGACTATATGTCGGGACTTAAGGTGAATATGCCGCAGCTTATGGCCAGAGGCGTCGCGCTGTTGAACAACCCTTGCATTATCCTGACAGGGGAGGAAAGGGCCATTGCGAAAAAATACCTTGACCTGGCCTCGGATATCCTCAAGTCCAATCTGATGTACAAAGGGAATGCATCTCGTCGCTTCTGTCGTCACTGTTCTATCTGGACGGAGGTGTGATCGAGAAGCGAATGAAAGACGCCCAGGCGAGGAAAGACGTTTCAAAAACTGGACAGGAGCAAGGTCATATTCGACCGCTTCATCAGTGTGGTTTCAGAATACCATACACAGGAAAGGGTGTGGCATTCTATGCAGACAAGCTGTGCCTCACCCCGAAATATCTTTCAAAAACTGGTGAAATCCGCTTCCGGGCGTTCGGCTCCGGACTGGATCGATGCTTATGTCATGCTGGAGGCCAAGAACATGCTCAAATATTCGGATATCCCGATAAAGGAAATAGTCTCCAGACTCAATTTCCCTAACCCTTCCACTTTCCACAAGTTCTTCAAGGCCAAGACCGGCATCACTCCGCTGCAGTACAGGAAGATGTAGGGGGCTTTTTCCGGCTTCAGTCCCCTCAGACTGCAATGTCGGGAATGCTGCATCCGAATGCGTTGAATTTGGTAACGGCCCGGTTTGTGTCAGGCTTGACAAAAATGTAATACACATATTCCCTGCCGTCGGAAGAAAACCTTACGGAAAAGACATGGTCTCCCACACTGACGAAATGAGCCATGAGCGCTCCCGCTGCAAACCTGCGGTCGCCGGCCTTTTTCCGGAGAGGCTCTCCTGTCGCTATGTGCGGTGCATTTTCTCCTGAGGCCGAAGATGAATAACCCCAGTATGGCATTCCCGCACTGTGATTGTGGCTCACATATTTCCAGAGCTGTTTCCTGTCCTTTGCAGGACCTTCGTAGTTGTATGACAATAGTCGTATGTCGCTGTCTGTTACGAGCTTTGACCAGTTGCTGAACAGGTTCTTGATATTGTCCTCAGGACACTTTACCGGAGAACCGTATCTGAAGATATCCGTCATCGGCATCACCTGCCCCGTACTTTTTTCCGGATTCTCCAGATATTCTTTCTTTGCCGACCCGAACATTTCCTCCAGTGAAGCGCCGGACTTTAAAGCAGGATTCTGCCTGAGAATTTTCCGGTAGTTGCGGAGCTCCTGCCTCATGTTGCGTTTCAGCCACTTGCAGTACTTTTCCGAAATTCCGAGTCTGTTGAAGTCGTCCTTTGTGAAATGGAATACATATCTGTCATCCTTTACCGAGATACCGGTATAGATTATATTTTCAAGGGCTTTCTTCACCTTTATCTGCGAACCGGTGGCCATGCTGTCAGGTATGGCGGATATGTACAGGTCGAATCCGTCCGGATATTCATGCCCTTCAGGCACATACGAACATCCTGATACCGACAGGATCAAGAGCAATGAAAGTAAATGATGGCGTTTCATATCGTAAGTGATCGGTTATCAGTAAATTAATCCGTGGTTTGCAGAGTATCCTGTCTGAGGTTCTCTATGTACCTGTCAATCTTGTGCAGCTCGTGAGGGATGTCGATACTCTGGGGGGCAGTGGTCGTTGCACTGGCCGCATCCGGTACAGTGGTCAGCCTGGCGCAGTGCCGGGACCGCGCGGTCATAGCTGACCAGGTATGCGCGGCGGACCTTGCGGTAGTTCTCCGATTCCCTGCTGTTTGCGACCTTGCCTTCATTCACGCACTTGTTGTAATGCAGGAGAATGGCCGGGATGTCGATGCCGTAAGGACATGGCATGCAGTATTTGCAGTCATTGCACGGGATTGTAGGGTATGTCATCATGAGCTGCGCCGTTTCTTCCAGGAAATCAAGTTCTTCCTGATTGAGCGGGCACCAGCGGCGAATAGGTCTTCACGTTGTCAATCAGATGTTCCATATATGTCATTCCGCTCAGGACCGTCAGCACCCGGAAGGAGTACCTGCGAATCTGAACGCCCATGAGGCGACGCTTCCGTCAGGGTTGCGCTCCAGGAGTCTGTCGGCCACATGCTGGGGCACTTTGGAGAGCCGGCCTCCGAGCAACGGCTCCATTATGACTGCAGGAATGCCGCGCTTTTCGAGTTCGCTGTAGAGGTAGTCCGCATTTACGTTGCGGCCCGAGGCATGTTTCCAGTCGACATAGTTGAGCTGTATCTGCACGAAGTCCCAGTGTACCTTGTCATGCAGGCTTAGAGCGTAGTCGAATGTCTCCTGCGTGCCGTGGAACGAGAATCCGAGGTTCCTTATGCGGCCTGCCTCGCGCTCCTTCATCAGGAAGTCCGCCATCCCGTTGTCGAAGTACCTCTCTTCGAACATCTTCGTGCCTCCGTTTCCGATGGAGTGGAGCAGATAGTAGTCGAAATAGTCCGTCTCCATGTTCTCGAACGACTTGCGGTACATCAACATGGAGTTCTCGCGGCTCCAGTTGCTGAAATTAGAGAGTTTGGTAGCCAGATAGTATGACTTGCGGGGATGCCTGTTGAGGGCTATTGCGGAAGCTCTTTCGGACTGGCCCTGCACATAGACCGGAGATGTCATAATAGTTCACCCCGTGCTCCATGGCATAGTCGACAAGTCCGTTTACGGTCTCCTGGTCTATGATGTCCTGCCTTCCTCATCCTTGGTCATCGGCCATCTCATGCATCCGTAGCCGAGCAGGGAGACCTTGTCTCCGTTGCCTGGGTTGGTACGGTATGTCATTTCTCCGGCAGGGGCGTCGGAGACGGTGTTTTTATTGCCGGCAGGAGAGCAACCGAGCGCAGTCGCACCCGCGAGGGCGGATCCTGTCCCCGCTATTTTCAGGAAATCCCTTCTGGTATATCTCTTATCCATTGCTTTCGTCGTTAGATGGTTTTTATGTATCTGATGTCCCTCCACGTAGATGGCGCTGAACGGACGCGCCGGGCAGAGGTTCTCGCATGTTCCGCACCCGATGCACCTTTCACATTCACTACAGGTATACGGAGTTCGCGTCCGTGCTTGAATTTTCTTTCTCCTTCCAGAGAAAACCATTGAAATGGCCCCTGACGGGCAATGCCTTGCGCAGTTGCCGCAGCTTTACACCATCCCTTTCCACGATACAGTTTTCGCGTATGACTACGGCATGGCCTATCTGGATGGACGACTTTTCTTCGACCGTTACCGGTGAAATGGCCCCGGCCGGGCAGGCATCGGAGCATTTCGTGCACTCCGGACGGCAGTAGCCGCGCTCGTAGGACATTTCAGGCTGCATCAGGTTCAGAAGCGATGTCGAGGGTCTCAGAACCCTGGCTCGGACACACGGACACGCATAGCTGGCATGCCGTACAATGCTAGTGCGAAGTGACTGATTCCCAATGCCTGCAGGTTTCGTCCGGGTCTGTCTGTCCGGTATTTTCTTGTCCTGGATTTCGGCGAGCCCTCCGTCCAGTTTCATTTCCTGTGCCTTGAGAGCGGCCGGCTGACGCTGCCATTACCGCCGACGCGATGAATGTCCGGCGGGAGGTCCCTGTCTCTTTTCCCCCGCGCCTGTCTCCGGAGCCTTCGGTGCGGAAGGTCCGCAGCGGCTTTTTTCTTCCCGTATGCGAACCTGTAGCTGATAGCCCCCGTCCTTGCATGTGTCTATGCAGTCCATGCAGTCCCACAGCGGCCGTAGTCTATACTGTGGTTCTTATAGTCGATGCATGATGCCTTGCATCCGCGCGAGCACAGGCTGCAGCTGCGGCATTTGTCCGCATTGATTACAGGGCGGAACCTGTCCACCCTTCGGCTATCCATGCCAGAAAGTTGTTCCCCAGCCGCCAGAGGGGTGCGAAAAAATTGTTTGCGATGCGCCCGTATGAGGCGTAAGGGTCAACAACGCCGCCAGCGATGATACCGGCCACCAGAGCCACGATGAAGATGGCCAGGAACGTGTACCGTAGCCATGATTTCGCAGGGGAATATGAAAACCTGTTCTTCTGTTTCTTCCCGCGCTTTCCGTTGACCCAGGAAACCTATGTCCTGGAAAATGAGCGGGCAGATGACAGAGCAGTACACCCTGCCGAAACCAGTGTCAGAAGAACCAGCAGCACGATGACCGCCAGATTTAGTGCGAGGACGGCGGGAATGAACTGTATTTTCACCATCCAGCCCAGCCATGCATGGGTGAAGTCGAGAAAAAAGCAGTGTTATGCAAAGAATCCATGGCGGCAATGGCCACCCTGAGTTTTTCAGCATAAAGTCCGGATTCTTTATATAAACCTGTTGATTGACAGTGCAAAAATACTATAAAAATTTTTCCTGCATGTACATATTTTACGTTTTGCCCCTACCAATTTTTGCGATTTTTACTATCTTTGTTCGATTTTTTGACCAGACCATAATAATTATTAACATAAATCGAACAACAATGTCAAAGAAAAACAGCAATGTCCTGGCCATCGCGATCATGTTCTTCCTCTTTGCGATGATTTCATTCGTTACAGGACTCCAGAACCCTATGGGCGTCATCGTCAAATCCCCAGTTCGGTGCTACTAACGCCATGTCGCAGCTGGGAAACCTCGCAAACTTCATCGCATACGCCTTCATGGGTCTTCCTGCAGGTTTCATCCTCAAGAAATACGGCTATAAGGTGACTTCACTCGCCGCTGTGGCAGTCGGATTCATCGGGTAGGCATCTCATTCCTTTCTGGCGTGGCCGAGAGTTTTGCGGTATATCTTACCGGAGCTTTCGTTTCCGGATTCTCGATGTGTATGCTCAACACGGTAGTCAACCCTATGCTCAACACTCTGGGCGGCGGCGGGAAACAAAGGAAACCAGCTCATTCAGTTCGGAGGGTTCGCTCAATTCGCTCGCTGCGACCATCTGCCCTGTGCTTGTGGGATATCTTATCGGCGAGGTGACGGCTGAAACGGCCATCAGTGATGCCAATCCTGCTCTGTTCATCGCAATGGGCGTGTTCGCTCTGGCATTTGTAATCATCCTGTTCTCCAAAATACCTGAACCGGAGCTTGAGGCGGCCAAGACATCGGCCCAGCCTCAGGAAAGCACAATGGAGAGCGTTTCCAAGGCCCTTTCACACAAGAATCTCGTATTCGGTGTCATCGCCATTTTCCTTTTATGTCGGAATTGAAGTCGGCATACCTAATATCGCAAATCTGTATATGACTTCCCCTGAAGTCGGTATTTCCGCCGGCGTGGCAGGTACTGTAGTCGGAATGTACTGGCTGCTCATGCTCTGCGGACGTCTTCTCGGAGGCGTGATCGGAGGCAAGGTTTCCAGCAAATGATGATGACAGTGGTAAGTTCCCTTGCCATCATCTTCATCCTCATCGGAATGTTCCTTCCGGAGACTTTCGTCAAATTCCCCGGCCATCAGTTCCGATCTGTCATTCAGTCTTGTCAACATCCCACTCGGTGTAGTATTCTTCGTTCTTTGCGGACTCTGCACTTCAGTCATGTGGGGAGCCATCTTCAACCTTGCCGTTGAAGGACTCGGGAAATATACCTCAATAGCATCGGGCCTGTTCATGGTGATGGTATGCGGCGGAGGCGTACTTCCTGTCATCAGGGTGCGATAGCGGACAGCGTAGGCTTCATGGACAGCTATTGGGTCCTTGTAGTGGCTCTGGCATATATCCTCGTATTTGCGCTCTACCTTTCAAAACCCAATGCTGAAAAGCAAAATAAATAAAGAGTTCCAATTGATATGAATACACTTGAGAAACCGTATGTAGTCGGCATAGATATCGGAGGCCAGACTACGAAAATGGGTATAGTCGACACCCGCGGGCAGGTTCTTGCCCAGACAGTCATCCGTACAGATACCCATGATGATGTCGACCTTTATGTCGATGACCTTTCAGCCGCCCTTGAAAAATCATAGCCGAATCCGATTCGGAAGGTAAAATCAGGGGAATAGGGTAGGCGCTCCGAACGCAAACTATTATACCGGCAACATCGAAAGCGCCGTGAATATCGTATGGGGCGGAAACAAGACCATCCCGTTTGCAAAGCTCCTTTCCGAGAAGACGGGCGGCCTGCCTGTCGCCCTGACCAATGATGCGAATGCCGCAGCTGTCGGGGGAAATGACATACGGAGCTGCCAGAGGCATGAAGAACTTCATCATGATCACCCTCGGGACAGGAGTCGGAAGCGGAATAGTCATCAACGGTGAGGTGGTTTACGGCCACGACGGTTTTGCCGGAGAACTCGGCCATACATGCGCGGTACGGCACAACGGCCGTTTGTGCAACTGCGGAAAGACCGGCTGTCTCGAGACCTACACTTCGGCTACAGGCGTGGCACGTACAGCGAGGGAGTGGCTGGAAATGAGTGATGAACCGTCTCTCTCTCAGAAGTCTTGACACTATCTCTTCCAAAGACGTCTATGAAGCCGCCAAGGAAGGGGACAGGATGGCTTTGAAGATATTCAATTCACCGGAAAAAATGCTCGGTGCGTCGTTCGCCGATTTCGTGGCTTTCAGTGCTCCTGAGGCGGTGTGCTTTTTTTCGGAGGGCTTGCAAGGGCCAAGGAATACCTTTACCAGCCGATTCTGGATTCCATGAATGCCAATCTGCTGCCTTTGTGGAAGGACAAGATCAAGATCGTGTTCTCACAGCTGAAGGAGTCTGATGCGGCCATTCTCGGCGCATCCGCCCTCGCCTGGGAACTGTAGGGCACGGCTTTTTCCTGACTTCCAGGGAAGAAACTTTCCCGGAAGACGGCATCTGATGAATAAAAACCTGTCAAAGTGATTCTTTGACAGGTTTTTTTTAACTTTGGGCACGACGTGTACTTTTCAATGAACTTTAACTAAAGCATAATGAACAGAAGGAAATATATTCCGGCGATTCTGGTCATGTTTATATTGTTTTTCATGATCGCTTTTTTTGTCACCGGACTCCAGAAACCCTTTGGGTGTGATTGTCAAATTCAGTTCGGCCTGAGCAATTGGGCGTCTCAGCTCGGTAATCTCCTGAATTTCATGGCGTACGCCCTGATGGGACTTCAGCGGGATTTTTCTTGAAAAATACGGGTACAAGATTTCGGCCCTGATTGCGGCAGGTATAGGATTTACCGGTGTCGGCCTGCTTTTCCTTTCGGGAATTGCGGCAAGTTTCTGGGTCTACCTTCTCGGCGCTTTCATAGCAGGATTTTCGATGTGTATGCTGAACGCCGTGTAAACCCGATGCTCAATACTATCGGTGGAGGCGGTAACCGGGGGAACCAGCTCATTCAGGTGGGAGGATCTTTCAACTCTCTGGCAGCCACTGTTATACCTTTTGTAGTGGGCTGGCTCATGGGACGCCACACAAGCCACACCATCAAGGACGCCGATCCTGTCTTCCTGTTTATTATGGGGATTTTTCTGGTGGCTTTCATTATCATTTTCTTCACGCCTATTCCGGAACCGGACCGGGATCCGAATGCGAAGCTCCGGCTCCTGCCGGCAAAAGGTTCTGTCAGCTATCTCTCTTTCAGGCATTTCGTACTAGGGGCGCCGTAGCTGTTTTCCTTTATGTCGGGTGGAAATAAGCATAGCCAATTCGGCAAACATATATCTTATCCACGACATGGGCATACACCCTCTTAAAGCCGGGATTATCGTGAGTTCATACTGGCTCTGTATGTTCATCGGCAGGGCGATAGGAGGATATTACGGAGCCCGCTTTTCCAGCCATGACATGCTTTCTTTCGCAGCTTTCGGCGCACTTGCGCTCATAGTCATGGCGATATTCACCCCGTCCAAGATAATGTTCGTGTTCGGACGCTACGGTACCGATATTCCTGTGAATGTGCTGTTCCTTATCCTTTGCGGTCTGTTCACGTCCGTAATGTGGGGGAGCGATATTCAATCTGGCAGTCGACGGTCTGGGCAAATATACGGCCGAGGCATCCGGATTCTTCATGCTGATGGTCTGCGGAGGCGGTGTCATCCCTATCCTGCAGGGGCCTTGCCGACCTCGTCGGTTTTTCTTAATTCCCTTTGGCTGATATTTGCCTGCCTGGCATTCATACTGTATTATGCTTCGGCCGGATACAGAATGTCAACAAGAAGATACCGGTCTGATATGGACCGGACTTCCCTTTCGTGTCCTGACTGCACCGGAACTATATTCACGGTTATTGCCTGCCGGCCATAGCCAGAAGGTATATCATCCTGTCCAGGAATTTCCTGCAGGCGGGCCTGGGTCCCGAAATAATTGTTTACCATTATCGAGAATACTATAGTGTCATCCCGGCAGCCCTCTGTCGGGATGATGTATCCGCTAGCATCTTACCCCTGTCATCGAGCCGCTTTTTTCATAAGTATTCTGGACTTTACATCGGACGGGTATTTCCGCATTATGTAGAGCAGGGTTCCAGTGCTTCCGGGTTGCGGGAGACTTTCCGCATAGGTCCCGAATGACGGGGGAGTCCATCATGGCTTTCAGAAAACCGCACATGAATCCGGGGAAATGCTGTTCTGCCGGGACAGCCCGCTGCCGTCGGCGATGTTCAGCCCTTGCCCCCGTATCGAGACCGAGCTCTTCAAGGATTCCCGTTACTGCGACGAAAGCGGAATCCTGGCAGCCTTTCCGCAATTCTTTCCCGAGGGTCCGGAAAAGGGTCTCGGCGTATACGTTGTTGCTCTCGTGATTTGTCTCCGAGACTATTTCGGCAAACTCCGGAGAGAAAGTGGAACCTATCACTCTGATGCTGTCCTCCGGAATCCTCTCGTTTTCAGGTATGCCGAAAACAGTTCCGAGATCGGCTGCGCCCTTGCTGCAGGATATTCCGCAGCCTGCGAGGTATTTCATGAAATGCCAGGCACACGTATATGCAGGGGAATTTGTTTGCCACCTCGGTCTTTTGTCTTTTCTGTCGATGGCGAATGTCCCCTCATTTCCCCGGTCGGGGCGAAAGGCGAAGTGAACATGTATAGCGAATTTCCGGTGCCGGCTTTCCCGGTAGTACATTGGAACCTGTATTCCATCCACGGGAGTGCCGGATATCCTATGCTGATTTTCAGTGGCTTGCCAGGAGCATCACCGGGAGTCACATTGATGTTCTGCATATTCTCATTGAAAGAAAGTCCGCTTGTTCCGGCCCCGTAGTATGTGCCGATGTCATTCCATTGCCAGGAGTCGGCTTCCGCCACCCTGTCGAAAAACCTGTCGTCTCCTATTATCCTCCCGTCGATTCTGCTGATTCCTGCTTCTGCGAGCATGGCTTTCCATTTGCCGAATGTCCTTTCCACCGGTTCGGCTATATGGTTCCTGGAACCCAGGACAGGATCTCCGCCGCCTATTATATAAAGGTCTCCGTAGAGGGTGCCTCCTGATACCCGTCCGCTATATCCGAGCCTGGTTTCAAATCTGTAGTCCTCTCCAAGCGAGTGCAGGGCGGCCCCTGTAGTTATAGCCTTCATGGTAGACGCCGGGAGCAGCATTTTCATGCTTCCCGAGCAGGCGACCGTGTCTCCGGCTGCAGTTACGGCGAGGACAGCGGCCGTAGCATGTTCCATCCATTCCTCCTGGTCGTCCGTTCGAAATACATTTGAGGTGATTCCGTCTGCAGCGGGCCGGGATTCTGGGAATTTATGCTTGTGGGGAAAACAACCGCGAAGGCGCAGGCTATTATAGCTGTGCGGATATCCGTCTTATCCATATTTTTATAACTTTGTCGGGTTTGCAAGTAAAATATACAATAATAAATATTTTTTTGAATTATGGCAAAACGTGTTCTGGTTTCCGGCGGGGCCGGTTATATAGGCAGCCATGTCACTGTCGAGCTTATCCAGGCAGGATATGAAGTGGTTGTCGCCGACAATATGTCCAACTGTGACATGACCTGTTTTGAAGGTGTAAAAAGATAACGGCAGGAGTGACATCCCTTTCGAGAAGATCGACTGCTGCGACTACATGAGTCCGTTAAAAGCTGTTCTCGGATTTCCGGATAGACGCGGTAATACATTTTGCGGCATACAAGGCTGTGGGAGAGTCGGTCGCCGAGCCTGTAAAATACTACAAGAACAACCTGATGTCGTTCCTGAACATTCTGGATGCTGCCAAGGAGCATGGCGGGTGCAATGTGCTGTTCTCCTCATCCGCTACGGTTTTACGGGGAGACGGACAAGCTTCCTGTGACGGAAAAATCCGATCGTCAGCCGGCTACGTCGCCTTACGGGAACACAAAGCAGATCTGCGAAGATATTCTCAGGGATACAGTAAAGGCGACTGCCGCATACGGAACGGAAGTAATGCCCGGGATTGACAGACAGGGACCTGTAAAAGGTATCGCTTTGAGGTACTTCAATCCTATCGGGGGCACATCCGTCAGCTCTTATCGGAGAACTTCCCGCGGGGTGCCGAACAATCTCGTTCCTTATATTACCCAGACCGCTGCCGGCAAACGTGAATGCCTGAGTATTTTCGGCAACGACTATCCGACTCCGGACGGGACGTGCCTGCGGGATTATATCGATGTCGTAGACCTGGCCAAAGCCCATGTCGCCGCCGTATCGAGAATGCTTGGACATGAAGATGAAGGAAGACTATGAAATCTTTCAACATAGGCACCGGCCGCCCTGTTTCCGTTCTGGAGCTTGTCACTACTTTTGAAAAGGTCAACCATTTGAAACTCAACTATAAGTTCGCTCCGCGCAGGGCCGGTGACGTGACGGCCATCTGGGCTGATCCGCCCTTGCGGAGAAAGAGCTTGGCTGGAAGGCCGAACGATCTATCGACCAGACTCTTGAGTCTGCATGGAAATGGGAGTGTCATCTGAAAGAAACCTCAAAGTAAAGAGACATGCCCGATTTTCCGGAAGGCAAAAGATACAGTTCTTTTGTCGGCTATTTCAGGAAGATTTATGGTGAACGCCTGCAGAAGATAGTCATCGATGCAGGCTTTACTTGTCCTAACAGGGACGGGGCTGTAGGACGCGGAGGCTGTACGTATTGTGACAACGCGGCTTTTCATCCGGCTTACAGTTCGGCGGGGAAACCGATTCGTGACCAGATCGATGAGGGTATTGTGTTCCATAAGGTGCGTTATCGCAATGCTTCCCGTTATCTCGCTTATTTTCAGTCGTTTTCAAATACCTATGCTCCTTGGAACGGTTGCGGTCTCTCTATCTCGACGCTCTGTCGCATCCGCAGGTGGCCGGGATTGTAATCGGCACCCGACCGGACTGCGTGGATGAAAAGAAGCTGGACTGGCTGTCATCGCTCGCTGCAGGTTCTGCTTTGCCCGGCTGGTCCCGTATTGTAGGTGGGGAGGAAAGGAGAGCCCCGATAGTAATCGTGGAATACGGTATAGAGTCATGCTACGACCGGACTCTGTCCAGGATAAACCGCGGACATGATTTCGCATGCGCGAGAAGGGCGGTACGGCTTACGGCAGAACGCGGTATCGGAACCGGTGCGCATTTTATTCTGGGACTTCGGGTGAGACCAGGGAGATGATGCTTGAAGAAACGGCGCTGATAAATGAGCTTTCCGCTCCGTTCGGTGAAGTTCCACCAGTTGCAGATAGTAAAGGGAACGCGGATGGAGAAAGAATTCGCTGCCGTTCCGGAGGATTTCATGAAGTTCACGCTGGAGGAAATATATCGACTTTTTTCGTGGACATGCTCGAGCGTCTCCGTCCGGACCTTTATATCGAACGCTTTGCCGGTGAAGTCCCGCCCCGTTTCGTGAACGGGACACCGTGGGGACTGATCCGTAATGTCGAACTTCTCCGCCTGCTTGACAGGCGTCTCGAAGAGCGCGGCACCTGGCAGGGCCGGCTGCTGAGACCGGGATTTTCGTCTGTCCTGTAATAAATTTGTGTAAATAATTCAATTATTCTTATATTTGCGTGCAAAATTATTTGCGATGCAGACTTTTGTTAATTTCAGATTCCCGAAGGACTGACCTTCGATGACGTTTTGCTTATTCCTGCACGCCTGAGGTGCTTCCCCGGACGGTGGATGTCAGTACGGGATTTCACGACAGATATAAGGCCTGACCCTATAGTGTCGGCTGCCATGGATACGGTGACTGAGTCCGAG
>VOFD01001359.1_pt1 | contig 26755 bp, 22 predicted proteins | sample 5384101 | NCBI WGS metagenome assembly VOFD01 (sample SAMN12384723, study PRJNA508395) | human gut metagenome | isolation source: healthy gut C | host: Homo sapiens
CTACCCAGCTTATTCAACCTACTCCTTATCGCACCTTTCGTTCGTTCAAAAATTTCAGATAACACATCAATACTTTCTCCGTCATCATACATACGACAAAGTAACTTATCTGCAGCATCGTCCCAAGGCAAGTAAGCGTTACCGTGTTCTTTCCTCTTTTCATCTAAAGTGTATACTTTATGCTTCTTAACACTCGGTGAAAGTTTTAGTTTATCTTCTATTGCTGAATATTTCTGCTTTTTTGGGAATAACTCCACGCACTCCACCTTTCGGATTTTCCACATCACCCTTATAACGAGGTATCAAATGCACATGCACATGAGAAACGGATTGCCCTGCGGCTTCATTCACATTAATGCCTATATTATAACCATCTGGATGATAGCGCTCGTCCACCCTCAGCCTTACATATTGCAACATCATGTTCATAGCTTCGCGTTCATGGTTGTTCAAGTCAAAATAAGATGCGACATGGCGCTTAGGTATAATCAGCGTATGACCTGGAGATACGGGGTATCCGTCATAAAAAGCCATGCACGTTTCCGTCTCACAAATAACCTCCACTTTACGGGACAAACAACAAAACGGACAAGTTTTATCCACATTCCGAAGCAATTTGTTGAAATGATTATATTGATAAAGCTCGTAACTCGCATTACATTCCAAACTCGGAAAAGGCAAACGGACATTGCATTGATAGATGTATTGCCGATGAATGGAGTGTAAGCGGAAACCGTCTTCGTCCAAATCGCGCTGCACGGCAAAAAAAACCGTGCCATGTGGACAAAGCAAGTTTGTGACATTCATCATCACCTCGGCTTGTGCATATGGTTCAAGAACATTAAGCACATAAATGCATAAGATTGTATCAAATTTCCCCTCAGGATATTCTGGCCGATAATAATAATCATAGCCTATAATGTCATAGCCTTGGCGTTTTAATTCGTCTACATCAAATCCGAATCCTCAACCGAAATCAAGGATACGCCCTTTCAACATGCCATGCTGGAGCAAATAACAGGCAGGAGAAGAAAGAGCCGTCCGCCGAATAGCCGTCAAGTAAGGATGGTTTATTTTCTCTAATTCCATAGACATATTAGAACCTGTTTTTGAACTAATTCATGAAAACATTATATCACCAAAGGTCGCAAACAACAAAGTTATGACACAGGATTCAACCGAGCTTGCTAAAAAGCAGTGGCAAGTTATAAAAAAATTAGAACCGCAAGCAAAGAAGCGGAAACATTTGTATAAATTCTATCTTTATGCCAACAAGACGGAGCTGCCAGCGGAGTATGCTCCCTCAGACCTCGCTCCTTGGCAGATCATCTATTACTATGTTTTCACCATCAAATTTCCACCAACAACGAATAACCCTCATCTATCTCAGCAGCAAATCCCGGTACGACTTCAAGCCCAGACTCGGATTCGCCTCCGCTTTTTTCCCGCCACCGGGCTGCCTCCTGCCCATCAGCCTCCACACCATAGCCGTGCGCATACATATAGGCCAAGTTCATCTGAGCGGCAGCATTGCCCTGCAAGGCGGACAAGTAGAACCATTCACGTGCCAACCGATAATTTTGCGAAACGGCTTCACCCTTATAATAAAGGAATCCCACCACCAGCTGAGCGAAACGGTCTCCTTCCTCCGCCCAGTCATACCATTGGTCAAACGTATAGGCGCATTCTTCCTCCCCATTGCCTTCTCCATCAACTTCCTCATCCTGTTCCTCCTCCTCATCATCCATCTCCGGTGGAGCGAAGAAAGCATCTATGGACTCTTTCAGCGATTGTGGTGTCACATTATTCTGACAACAAGCATCCGTCACGGTTTGAAGCAAAGCCTGGTTCAATTCATCCGTCGGGACATTCTCCTTGGCAAGCAGGGACTGCACGTATTCCCAGACTAAAGGATCTTCATCCTCACGCACCAACCGAAAATGTTCTTTGGCAAGAGCTTCTTCCATACGATGCAGACAACATTCGCCCCACAAGGCATGGACGAGACTAGGCGTAAAACAAGCTTCTTCCTCTATACGGGGCAATTCCAAATATGCCTTCCTACGGCTTCTGCCAACTTGAAACGACGTGTCCGTTTCAGATAAATACCCTTCAGGAAATAGAAGAAAGAACGGTTCAAGATAGTATTCCCTTCATCATGGGCAAAATGTTCCACAGCCTTGTCCAAGACAATTTCCACCAATTCATACTGCTCACGTTTCCACCCAAGATAAAACGCATCCTCGCCGAAACAGCCCTGTTCCACGATGTATCGCAGGACATACAAACAAAAGTCAAACAGTTTGTCGTCCTCCATGGTTTCCATCATGCTTGCCGCATCCCGTGGCGTCATGCCATCGGCATACAGCCGGCAGAGTTCCGCTTGCTTCCGATACCATTCAGCCTTCGGGTCTCCAGATGCTTCATACAAATGCGCGATGCGCGTGTAAGCAAATGCCAGCGAACGGTCCCTGACTTCATCCGGCAATTTGCGCAAGTATTTGAGCGCCCTTGCCGCAGCCGGTTTCCAGTCCTCGGAATTAATTGCCAAGCAATCGGCATAAACCATAAATAACAAGAACATGGCATACTCACGGAATGCAGACATCGGACAATCTTCCCGATACACATAAACCTCTATCTCACGATGCCCATGCGTGAATGTAATCTCACACTTCTCCCTGCGGTCAGGATGCCAGATCAAATCCAACTGCGTCTCTTCTATCAAGTGCAGGAAGCACGTCTCCTGCTCCTGTATGGTTTGACTTTTTACCAATCAATTCCATTCTCATATTTTTCGTTTAAGAATCCTCAATAAACTCATTCAGCCATTCATCCGTTCCCGCTTCCACATCCGCAAACAAGCATTCTCCGGGCACTTGGACAATGCGGAATCCCCATACCGTCCGCATGCCGCCAGCTTGTACGACCTTCCAAATAGCATTCTTGCGGTTTCGTCATCTGTGAAGGATGAAAGGCGAACCATTTCATGTAGTAGCCATTAAGATTGCTAAAACAGGAATCTCCGTCCCTGCTCCCCGATTCGGATTTAGTGGTTGCACAATCTTTTGTCTCTTAAGTTATGGTAGGCTTGAATTCCAATATAATATCTCCTCGGCAATTCCGGTAACGATGAAATGGTTGGGGAAATATATTTCCCCAAACCACCTTCCCTGCCCTATTTTCCCAAGATCTTAAAATATTTCTTCCAATTAGGCTTCAGCCGTTCCAATGCCACTTCCGCATCGTGACTGCCGGACTTGGCTGCCACCCCATACCACCTGATGGCTTGCTGTATGTTTTGCTTGGCAACTTCTCCTTTCTCGTACATACATCCAAGTGCATATTGTGCTTCGGGGACATTATAATTCTTAGCTGCAAACATATAACATTCGAATGCCTTTCCTAAATTACGTTCCACACCTTTTCCCTGATAATACAAGTTTCCCAAAGAGTAGTACGCCTTTTTATAACCAGCGTCCAATGCCTTCTTGAACCACTCATAAGCCTTCTTGAAGTCTTGTTCCACGAACATTCCCGCTTCATACAACTGCCCTATGTGGACCATCGCTTCCACGCCACCCAACTCTGCAGCCTGCTGGTAGAGGTGCCACACTTTAGAAGCATCAGCCTTTCGTCCTCTTCTATCATAGATTTTGGCCATCCTATAAACAGCCTCTTTCTGCCCCCTTTGAGTTGCTTTCAGATACCACCAAAGCGAGCGGAATACATTTACATCCGTCCCTGTTCCTTCCTCGTATCTCACCGCGACTCTGTACTGAGCCTCCAGGAAGCCATGTTTCGCTGCTTTGCAATACCAGTCAAAAAGCTTTTTTCTCGTCATAACGTACCCCCAAAGCTACGGCATACATATATCCTACCATATATTCAGCCTGCGGCAATCCTTGCTTGGCCGCTTTCCTCATCCACTCAAAAGCTTCTTCGCGTTTGGCCGATACCATCTCGTTCATTCTGCAAGGAAAAGGTTTAAAAACTGGTGATTCCGTGGTTGATTCCATAGTCAAGAGCCCTGAGTTGACTTTTACGAATCTGTCGTTCAACAATAGCATTCCGACTTCATATTGCGCTTCAGCATCCCCTTGTTTGGCGGACTTTAATAACCAATAATAAGCCACGTCTTGATTCTGGTCCACACCTTCCCCTTCAGATACATCATGCCTATATGGTATTGTGTACGTGCATCAGCATGTTCGGCCGCTTTGATCATTTCTTCTATCTGTTCCATTGTATTCTATTATATAAATTCACTCATACGTTTTTTCCTTGTCATAATCATAAGTCATCATATCCACCTGCGTCTTCAAGTCTTCACGTTTGCAAGATGCCTAAAGCTCCCTTCATCAAAATTACGGTAAAATCCTTTTCCTATTTCTGTCCATACCAGAGTTTTTTCCAGAAACTTATAAATGGTATCAGAATGCTGCCCGATTGAGACTTGGGCTGTAATTGCTAAAACTATTCCTTGTCTTTCTCCATCGCAGCCCAAATTCGCTTATACACAGAGATATACAGCAATTGCGACACAGGCAACGTCCGGATACATCCGCAACGCCTACACGGAATTGGAACGGAAAAGATCATTGCTCCATATTCCGCGTCCGGTGCCAAAAAGATCTTCTTGCACTTCGTGCAAATGAATAGTGTTGTTCCACGTACCATATCACTACAGAATTTAGTTGATTAATATCTGTTCCGCCGGCTATGGTAAGCATACGAAACCTTCCAGCGGTTCAGTTCCAATGTCCGCACACATAATTGAGGGTGCGCTGAAAGATGCACTGATACTCTTGTTACATCTTGCCCCAAAGCGAAGAACAAGTATATTTATCCCCAATGCTTGCCCCAATCAGTTAACTCCATCTTGAACGAAGCACTCCAGTCATATAAGAGGTGAAGGCCGATAGGGAAACAAACATTTAAATCGTGCAATAGGAAAGAGAGTAAACCGGCAACTTCTTTCGAGTTATGCTGGTTCACTTCCCCCTATTGAACAATAATAATTCGAACGGAAATATTAGGCCCGTTCCCCATACAACGGTAATCTTATACACATATGCCTATAGTTTGTTCCTCACATTCACTGATGCTGTTGGATGATTATTGAGAAGTATTCATCATTAATATAGATGTAATTCACCTTTCAAACAATTCATTTCTTCTATTTGTTGCTCCCTGTTCTTTTTTCTTTGCTATTAAAAGTTGGCATTTATCTTTAGCCTCCTGCAATTGTTTTTTCTTTATCTCCTCTGTTAGCCAATATTTTTTCTATCTGCTTTTGCATCGGATGGATATATTCTTCAAAGAATACCTTATTAATACAATCAACGATAGCATCCTTGTTTTGATAAAGAGACTCCATCAATTCTTTGGGATTAAAATCACGACTGATGGTATTTATACTTCTCATTAAATCATTTTTCGTTTCGTCGTGTTTTGCTACCCGACACCCAATTTCTACTACTTTCTTGACAAGACCCACGGCTCCGAAAGTATAACCATTCAAGAAACCATATATGCAATCCCATGCGACATTCCCCAACCATAATTAACTTCTTCATCTTCTGAATTGTCCATTTTGAACAAATCATCATCTATCACTATTTTCAGTTCCTTGTCAAGATGATTTTGGAACTCTTGTACATCTCTGGAGTCTTGCATCTTACTTATTATAGGGTCCATATCAGCCAAGAAATCTCCCACTCGCTTCTTTATTCCATCGCGCGCTTCGTTGCTAAGGTCATCCATTTCATATTTTAATGTTCTAGTCACTAACTTCTGTAGTTCACTTTCCAATTGAGGCAAAATATTGTCAACCTTAGAATATATTCCCCACTCGTTAACAATACGAGTCATCGCCCTGCAAGTCCTATCCACTTCGCTTTCCATCTCACGACATCCTTTGCTCACAATCGCTCTGAATACAGAGTCTAAATCATCCGCCAAATATCCAACCTTTCGCGATAATTTACGCTCTGTCCTTACTATATCTTTCAATCGATCCTCCAATTCTTCATCTGGCGTATTCAAATTTTGCACAAGACTCTCACTTTCATGCAAATCTTTGGTTATTTCTTCTTTTTAGCATCTCCAGCTACCAGTATGGCATTCAAAGGTTTGGTAAATAGTATTTTCCCTTTTTCCACCTCAATGACTTGCTTGATGGCTGCAATCAAATCATCAATGTGGCTTTTCTCACGAAACTCTGAAGGAGAATTTATTTCAAATAAATCTTTTGTACGTTTCCATGCAAATGTCAATGCTCTATCAGTTTCAACTTTAGTGGATGGCATTTCGGACAACAAAGCCATTTCCGCAGACAAAGGTATAGGTTCCGTTTCTTTTAAGATCTCTACCAATGTGTTATCGTTGCATTCATCACAAGCCGTTTTGATTTGCTCAACTACATATTGTTTTATTTCTTCTTCCGTCTCTCCATTTTCATAAGGAATATCATATTTGTTAATGCCGATAATTACCTTACCAATGCCACACTGGCGTACATTTTTGAATAAAATATCCCTATCCGTAGCATCAAACGGACGTCCGGCATACAACATCATCAAGACAACATCCGCCTTTTTTCAAGAAAGCTTTGGTCCGCTCTTCACGCGATACGATAGGGTCATTAAATCCCGGAGTATCCACCACTTCCACACCTTTCAAGTATTCTTTTGGATAGTAAATGGTGACAGACTTGGTTATAGAAACATATTTCCCATCTGCTCCTACATACTCTTCTAAATTCTCGAAATCGTCTTCCTGCGTTTTACCTAAATAGCGATCCAATTTCTCGCCCAATCTGGAAGCCTTCTCCATCAACTCCTTAGCGGCTTTTATTTTGGATTCCTCCATTGTGTTGCCCTGTACATCATTCAAAGAACAGGAAGCCTGCAATTTCTGCTCAGCCCATTCATCCTGATTGTAAAACTCAGCGACTATTTTCTGCTTCTCACCATAAGTAATAATCGACAGGGCCGCTGTCATAGGCGTGGTAGCTGCCGGTAAAACATTGTCCCCAAAGACAAAAGAATTTAAGAAAGTGGACTTACCACATTTCATCTGCCCAATTACTCCTATTGTCAAAGTGTCGTTGTCCAACTTATTGGCAATTTCTTGAAAACGCTCTTGGGTAATCCAACCGAACCCAACGGCCTTTGCCGCCATTTTTACAAGTCCTTCTTTTTTTGTTCTGAAGTTCTTCAAAAAGATTCTGTGACATAGTTATATTTTTTAGCGCTCACATTATTATATAATCTCATAAACATATCCAAACAGACTTCTGTTCTTTGGCTTAATGCCCGCTTAGCGGCATACTCTTCATACAGCTTCTGCATGGATTTTGCAGCTTCATTTCGCCTGTTCGATAAATCCATCATGTTATCACCTTGTCCTTTGATGGTTGTCAACAAATCCACAAAACGGGAATGTTGCCCTGGAGTCATTTCATATCTATCATTCGTTATCTTTACAAAAAACTCGACTCCTCCTTTCAATTGAGGAATGCGACCTACGTCATCACAGTTTTTTTTCAAATCTCTAAGCATTGTATTCACTTGAGTAGTTAGCACATTAACTTCGTTCGTTTTATCAATATACGAATGAAGAGCCGCATCTTTTTCTTGATTTACCTGCTTAAACGTATTCATCAGCAAAACTTTTATGTTCTCAAGGTAAGTATCTTGAGTTATGTCACGTGTGACAGACTTAATAGGTGTCATAATGGTCTCCAAAGGCTCTTTCCCAGAAAAGCGTATGAAACTTTGCACAGACACGCCTTCATTCCGCAATGTCTTGCGAATTAATTGCGCTACTTTATTAACTTCGGTTTCCGGTTTAGTATCTATCTTATTAATGACCACATAAAGCGGTTTCTTCAAATGTTCTTTAATCAAAGAGATAGAACTGCGGTTGACTGTCCCTGCATTTACATCAAACACCCAAAACAAAGCATCACATTCATTGATTACATCAATAGTGCGTTGCGCATCCTCTGAATCATTTGAATTGAATCCTGAGTATCAAGAATGCTCAAACCACTCAGGTTCGGATTTTTATAAGTCATTACAAAATACTTAATCAATGAAGAAACACCTTTCACTTGGTCAAGTACTTCTTTGCTGACCTTTCTAAATGTCTCGTCAAGGATTAATTTCAATTTGTTATCCGGAGAAACAAAGCTGTAAGAGACTGTATTACCACCTGCAATATAAGTTGGTATTGCCGTTGTAGCTTTGGTGCTGACAGGCAAAGTAGGAACTTCCGGATTGTCTTGTGAAAGAATACGATTGACTATGGAAGTCTTACCTGCTGAAAACTCACCCACAAAAGCGATGGTTATTTTTCCCAGCTATCCAGCTTTTTCTTAGCTGTTACATTCCAACGTTCCAAATCGTCCCCACACATTTTTTTGTCATAACTAACCTTATTCTTATCCATGCAATCCTTAAAGTCGTTACGAATAAAGTCCGCCATGCTATTGACTTTATTGTATAAATCTTCCACGGCTGTAGTTTTAACATCCTGGGCACTGAGCACTTCTTGAATGAAAGCCAATGACTCAATCTTTAGATTCAATTCTTTTTACGCGCTCTTCCAGCTCGTTTCTCTTTTCTTCAAGCTCTTGACTTAACTTTTTATTACTTCGATGCCCTTCATCAATTTGGCTCTGGAGTTGAAGAATCTCTTCTCCTTTTTGTTTACACCTCTTTTGTTCTTCTTTCAGTTGTTCCTCCAAATCATCATATTCATTATTTAAGTCGTTGATTTCACTTTTCAAGCTTTTTAATCTTTTTCCTTCAATTGGTCCACATCAGCCAATTGCGCTTGAACCACATCATCCACTTTACCGTCCAACATTTGGCGAAGTTGCTGTTCTAACTTCTCTGTTTGCCGTTCGGCTTCTTTCAATTGCTTACAATATGATTCTTGCAGTGCTTCAGCATCCGCTTTCAGTTTTTCAGCCTCGGCTTCAAGTCTCTTTTTTTCATCCAACAATTTCTGAACCTCAGCCTTCTTGCTGTTTCGCACAAGCAACCATGCCACTCCAGCCCCAATAACCGCTGCAATGACAATATATACTATTAACATGACATCCATAGTTTCTTGCTATTTACGTTTCAAATTGGCTATTTCCAGTTCGTATGATTCACATGCTACCTTATATTCTTGTAACTTGCGATACAAATCGTCGTTCTGTGTGCGCAAATTCTTGGCCTCTGCTTTTGCATCTTCCAGTTCGTCTCTCAAATCATCTTGACTATCATCTTTTGATTTAGATTGCCGTCTGAGTCTTTCCACCTCAACCTGCAAATCTTCCACTTGACGAGTCAAATCCTTATTCCGCTTACGAATGGTTTCATTCTCATTACACAGATTGTCTATTTCCCGCTGCTTTGCATTCAACTTTTCTGTACTCGCATTACCTAAAATCTTATCTTTTGCATACATGCCTGCCGCACCAACAGCAACGCCAATAATTAATTCCGTCATATCCATATTCATTTTAAAGTGTTACTAATAAATTTCTATAATCTCTTAACTGAGTAATACGCTTTTCGTATTCTGCTTTTTGCTCGTTATATTCCCTTCGAAGTTGCTCCAAAGCTGCTTTTTTTGAGCAATGGTATCTGCTGCTTCTTGACGCAGCATCGCATCAACAGATGAAATAACCAAATTATTTATACGCTTCATTTCATTCTTGAAACTGGGCATCAATGTCTCGTCCATATAAATGTGAATGGCTCTCTTACGTTGTGGCTTCCCCATAGCCTTATCCGTAACAAAACCCACCATTGATTCTACGATGCCTTTGTCTGCTCCCATTTGTTGTCCTGCCATTTGATTATATCCATCGACAGCCGACATTTTATCAGTAGTCTGACTTGCAAAACTAACAGCCCTTTCTATACGACTGGCTGTTTTGTCATTGATTGCATACTCATCACATCAGTGGCTGTATCGGCCGCATCCAATATATCATCTGCCGTAGCGGCCACAGCAGCACCTCCACCTGCCCCTAATGCAACTGCACCAGCATATACCACCCCTGCCGCTACTACAACTTTTTGTAGCCATCGCAATAGCATTGTCATACTGGTGTCCCAAAGTATTTAAGTTCAAATTGTAACTGAGACCATTAACAGACAAAGCTGAAAGGTCCAACTTTTCCAATGAGCGCAAAGAAACGGCGTCCTCTTTACCCTGTCGTTCATTGGCTTTTCTCCTAAATGCAGACTGTATTTCGTTCCTATAATCATTGAGCAACAAAGTAGCCGTATTATTGATGGCCGAGATGGCCTCAGCATCAAAGTTATTGCTTTTACCAACCACTAACGATTCCAATCTGGAAGATACAATATCTTCAAATCGCCTTGTCAATTTACGTCCTATTTCTTTCACATCGCTTGATACATCAGTGACCAGACATTCAATATTGCGGTTTAACTGACGTAAATCGACTTCCTGCTGACGTATGCCATTTTCCAAATCTTTATCTGAAGATGATGATTTTAGCAATTCTTCAATTTGGCCCAACAGATTCTTCACGACATACTGCATGCGTACGGCATCCACCCGCTTAACAATATCAGCCTTTTCATCTTGGATTTTACTGAATAACGAAAATAGTTCCTGCATATCATCTTTCATTGCCGATACACAGACAATCTGCTGAATAGGCAACTGAATGTTGTCCCCAATATATTTCCTTACCTGCTCCAAATCTTGTGCTGACTTCGTATCGCATTTGGTAACCACCAAAAATATTGGACGTTTGGCCAACTCCATTGTAAGAACGAAATCGGTTATAGAGCGCGTCAATTGTTGATTGACATCCGTCACCAATAGGATAGCATCTGATTGTGGCAGAAAATTCACTAAGGCTTGTCGATGACGAGGGTCTGATGATGATAATCCCGGAGTATCCACAAGAATAGTAGTTGAAGGAACTTTCCGGGAAGTATCAAACACATCCACTATTACCGCGTCTCCCAACTTTTCATTTTTCAAGTCTGCAATGTCTGGGTATTCTATCCATTCACCCTGTGCATCCAAGACTTTGGCATGACATGTGCCACTTCCGAAATGAATCTTATATATGGTAGCCGTGGTCGGTTTGGTAGCGGTTTCCAACTTCTTACTATCAGTAAGCGCATTAATCAACGTCGTCTTTCCTGAACTAAACTCACCCACCAAAGGCAACATCAAATCACAATTTGATTGTTGAGAACGGATTGATATTTCATCTACTAAAGAGACCATATCATCCATTTGGATATATTCAGCTATTTCACGTATTTTTTTAAGTCCATTCTTCATGCCTATTTTTACATAAATTGGACATATAAATGAACAATAACCCCTTCTTCCTAATGAAGTTAATCATAAACGGCCTTCATTTATACGTCCAATTCCTGTCCCGAAGTAAAACAATTTGTTTACCCAATCCTTTCAACATCAAGATAGGCCATGCTCAATGCCCCGGCCCGCTTTATGTCAACGCCATATATGCGGAAAAAAAGCATCTGCAACCAATTGGCCGCCGTTGGTACAAACAGGATTGCTAAATGAATTCGTCACCACATCTACACTCATTCCTGGTTCAACACGAACTCCGTTGGAGTTTTTCATCATTTTCACTGTCACTCTAAATAAAGGCATAATCTCTCCTCCTATATGTTTTATGCCTATAAGCCCTCCGAATTCGGCATTAGATTTAATGTTATGGAAAAGGCGTGAGGACTTTGTTTGCTGTTCATCAAGAAACAGGCATCGCCAAACGCCTCACCAGAAATGAACGGAAACAATACTCCCACGCCGTCTTGATATGCTGGTGCGGCGCGGGCCGCAACATGACATATACAAAACAGATGAGCGTCATGTCCTTTCATCCTTCCGGTTCTTTTTTTGGCGATTTTGTTCCTTAGGACGAAAGCAATAAACGCTTTCCTTGTCTGCCGGCGATTTCTCCCGCCGGACATCGCAAAGATAACGATTTCGCCTGAACATGACGCTCTTTTGGGCAGGAATATTTGCCTTGTTCCTGTTTTTTTGCAAAAATAAGAATAATCTGCCTACAAGTTCCAAAAGAAAAGCATACATTTGGATGACTGTTGGACGATAGTATCAAAAACAGCATAAACTGATACGGCTATGGACGAGAAACTTGAAATACTGCAATGCCTCATAAGGAACAGGGCATTCGCTCCCTCGCACTCCGCCTTGGCCAAAGAACTTGGTTACAAGGGGAAGATGGGCATCTACAGGCTGATGGAAGGGAAGGTCAGGCAGGACACAGTGGACAGGATATGGGACCTGATATTGGAGCACTACCACCTTACGGACGAACTTTTGTATAATTTGGCCCGTTCGTTCGCCGGCGTGAGCCATTTTTACGACACGCTTGTCGGCCAAATGAACCGCAAACATCCGGAATGGGTGGAGCATCTCGTCTTGTCGTTGACCGCCGACTTCTACGACTACTTTTCGGACCGGTTCAAGGCCGAAACCCTCCCCATTCTCAAAGACCTGAAGACCGACGAACCGGAAGTCTATTGGGGCATGGTGACATTGGTCTACATCCGGGGAAAGGGCATCGACATCTACAAGCACCAAGAAGACGCCCGGAGCGCAGCGGCGCAGGTCCTCGATGCGCTGGACAACCTGCTGTTTGAAATCTACCCGGAGAAGATTGACGCGCACGAAGCTGCCGGCAACCTGAAAAGCCTCAACAGGAGCTCCTGCCTATGGAACATCGTATGGAACGGCATCACCATGTTCAGGCACTATGCCGAAAGCGACTTCAAGAACGAGGCGACCAAAGCCCTCAGGCTTTTCGATTTCGGGAAGAGAAGCTATTGGCGGCTGCCCGGAAGCAGTTACGGGCGCTTGGCCGAAGTGTGGCTGCTGATAGAGCAAAGCTACGGACGGCAAACCAACGGGTTCTATCTGGCCATGCGGCTTAGGGCCGGCAACGACGTTTGCTCTTTCGACCTGGCGGACACGTCCGTGCTGCAATTCTGGTCGACCGACGACGGGGATGAGCCAATACTCCAGGCCAGCCGGGGCTATGGGCCGGAGCGGCAATGGAGCTTTTACTATTATGGATATGATGGTGAAAAGCAGGAACTGCATTTCAAGCCCCACCCAGACAGCGGAATCTTGCCGGACTTGCCCGAGACGCTGCAAAGGATTCATCTGGAAAGCCCTGCCGGAAAAGACGAAAAAGTATGGGCAAGAATCCTGAGGAACTGGGACGAGCGGCAAGGCGAAACAATGTTCAAGCAGGCGAAAGAAATGATCTCCGGCATGATTGACATGAGCGACTCTTTCCGCATCGTCAACATAACCATGGACAAAACCACGCTTTCTCTTTTCATAGAACGCAAGGGAGAAGACGGCGCACATGAATACCGCCTGCCCATAGAAGAATATGGTTTCCTTTCCGAAATCAACCCGTCACAGCATGTCACCATTGTCAGGCGCCGCCAAGACGGAGAACTGTATGCCGCCTGGACGGGGCTTGGATACGGCATCAAGCTGTCCGAGTTTCCCGTTGACTGAAAGGCTCAAAGGCACGAAGCGAATTGCGGAGAAACGAATCGTACCTTGCGGAGAGTACGCGAGTACTTGCCGCAAAGTACGCTGACGGCCTCCGCAAGACAAGGCGAAACACTCGGGCACGCGGCCTGCCGTGATCCGACCGTCTGTCCGCCGCCGCATCCGGGGGCAAAGGCCCGGCCACAGGAGTGCTGAAATAAAGGAAGGGATGATGCAAAAAACTCCTCCGCAAGGGAAACGGCCAATGGCGCCGGCCGCTTCCCTTGCGGAGGAGCAAATCTTAGAATTTCACCGAAACTTTCTTGCCCTTATAGGCCACGGACTTCTCCGTGCCGTCGGGCAGGACTACGCGGAAGGTGCGCTCGGAGAGCATGCCGTCGTACTGCCCCTTGCGGGCGGCGAGGGTCAGGCGGCGGGCCGAGTCGTCCCACGTCATCGCGATTTCCGTGTAGGCGCCCTTCTCGTAGTTGTAGTTGTCAAACTCGTCCTCGTAGAGGGTGAAGCTGCCGTCCGCACCGGGATAGACGCGGAGCGTCAGATTGTCCCACGGTTTCTCCGTGGCATACTGCACGTCCGGACCGAAAGGAACGATGCTGCCCTCGCGTATATATAAAGGTATAAGGTCCAGCGTGGTCTCGCGAGTGATTTCCTGTCCGCCATCCAGCTTCTCGCCCGTCCAATAGTCGTACCATCCGGTGCCGGAAGGGAGATAGAGCGTGGTGGACTTCTTCGCCGTGAAGTCGAAAGACGAACCCGCACCGCCGGCCTTACCGGCATTGTCGCGGTTCCAACCGCTCGCCTCGTCCACCTTCACGGCCTTCTCGGGCGTGTACTGCGCTTCGAGCACGGGGGCCACGAGGATGGCCTTGCCAAACATGTATTCGTCGTTCATGTCCCACACCTTTTTGTCCTCGGGGAAGTCCATCACCAGGGCGCGCATGAAAGTGGACCGCCGGTGCGTCACGTCCCACGACGTGGAATAGATGTAGGGCAGCAAGGAATAGCGCAGGCGGATGCCCTTCTCTATGGCGTCGTACACCGGTTCGCCCTTCTGCCCGAAGAGGTAAATCTCGCGGGGCGTGTCGGCACCGTGGGAACGCATCATGGGCGTGAAGGCGCCGAACTGCAGCCAGCGCACGTAGAGTTCCTGATAGAGCGGGTTCTTCGTGGCCGAACCGTCATTCCAGCCCCGGTTGTATTGCCCGGCGAAGAAGCCGCCGATGTCGCTGTTCCAATGCGGCATGCCGCAAAGCGAGAAGTTCAGGCCCGCGGGCACTTGGCGCCGCAAGTTGTCCCACGACGAACCCACGTCGCCCGTCCACACGTTGGCGCCGTAGCGCTGCTGTCCGATGTATCCCGAACGGGTGAGGATGAACACGCGCTTGTCCGACGTCACGGCACGCTGATGGTCGTACACTCCGCCCACGGCCACCAACGGGTAGGCGTTGCGCACCTTGCGGAACGTGCCGAGGTGCGTGCGCTGGTCCAGGTCGCTGGGCTTGTAGTCCAAGTGGTCCGGCTCCGTGGAGTCCATCCACCAAGCATCCATGCCGTATTTGAAGATGCCCTCGTTCAGGTACTTCCAATATATGTCGCGGGCTTCGGGCGAGAACGCGTCGTAAGGCTTCACGCCCGAGGGATATTCACGCACGGGCGGCCATTTGTCCAGTCCCGACTGCGGCCACGTGGAGAAGTCGTAGAGCAATCCCTTGGGCGCCAGTTCGCGGTAGGGCTTCGTGGCCGGACCGAAGGACGACCAGATGGAAATGGCCATGTGGGCGTTCATCGCATGCACGTCGTCGACCATCTTCTGAGGGTCGGGATATTCCGGGTTGGTGAAGTCCATCGCGTTCCACAAGTAATTGTTGCCCCAGTACTGCCAGTCCTGGATGATGCCGTCGAGGGGCACTTCCAGTTCGCGGTACTTGCGCACGACGCCGACCACTTCCCGCTGGCTCTTGTAGCGCTCCTTGCTCTGCCAATAACCGTACGTCCAGAGGGGGAACATCGGCACTTCGCCCGTGAGTTGCCGCACCAGGGCCACCACACCGTCGGCATCGCCGCCATACATGAAATAATAGTCCACGCAGTCGCCCACGTCCGAGCGGAAGGAAGTCTCCCTTTCGTTGTCCTCGAAAAGCGTCGGGGAGTAGTTGTCCCAGTACAGACCGTAGCCCTTGGTCGACTGGAAGAAGGGGCTCACGTCCTCCACGTTGCCCTGCATGAGCATCTTGCGCTGGTTGCGCTGCGACATCTTGCCGTTCTGTAGCTGCCCGAGGCCGTAGAGCGCCTCGTCCTGGTCCAAGCGGAAAGCCTGGCGCACGCTGTAAGTCTGCGTACCCGCATCGTCGAAGGGAGTGAACATGTCCGAAGTCTCCTTCTCCGACAGCAGCTTGCCGCCCTTCGCCGTCTCATACGAGATAAGGCCCGAGGCCGCATCGAGGCTCACCCGGAGCGTCTTGCTGTCGAGCACGATGTCGCCGTCCTTCGCCGACGCCTTGAAGCTGACTTCCTCCGGCTCCGCCACCACGGCGAGGCTCTGTTTCTCCACCGCCTTGCCCGCAGGCACCTTGTACACCCTTACCACGGAGGGGGTAAAAAACTGAACTTCCACGTCGACACCGTCCACCGTCGTTCGGATGCCGTGCGACGTGCGCTGAAAATCCTGGGCGGAGAGGAGCGCCGCACAAAGCAGTCCGCCCGCCATCAATACCGTCCTTTTCATACCATTATCTATTTAAGTTTCACAAAAAATGCCTTCCCGTCTCATTCAAACCGCCACCAGTCCCACTGCATCAGGTCCTTCCCCGCGCCGCGGAACACGAACACCAGGTCGTGCGTCTTCTTGGCGCCCGACACCTCGCACGCCATTTCCCGGTAGCTGTCCTGTCCGCCCGTGGACTCCACCTGCAACGTGCCCACCAGCGGGCCGCCGGCATGGTCCAGGTGAATCTCTATGCTGCAACCGCCCTTGGCCGAAGCCACGCAGGCCGTGAAGCGCTTCGCCCCGCGGCGCCCGAAGTCCACGCCACGCAGCCGCAGCGAGTCGCCGTCGTCGATGGAATGCACGTAAACGCCCTTGCCATCGGAAAACTTCGAGGTCTTCAGCCCGTAGCCCCAGGCCATCGTCTCGGCCTCCACACGGCGGTAGGGGTCAAAAGCCTCCACCTGTTCCAGCCGCGTGTCCTTGAAATAGGGCACTTCCTGAATCGTGCCGTCGGCATTGTAGTGCATCTCGGCCACCGACACCGAACGACGCTCATGGTGTTCCTCCATCTCAATCCGCAGCAAATCATAATTCTGGCCGAACACGTACGACTTGCCCTTGTAGTCGATGATGCCCGGATGGTTGCCGCGCGTACGGTCGGTAGGCCGCATGATGTAGCCCTTCACCTCCCACGGGCCGGTGGGATACTTGGCCATGGCGTAGCCGATGCCCTCGGGACAGCAGGTGGAAGCGTAGGCCAGGTAATACTTACCCTTGCGCTTGTAGAACCACGGTCCTTCCTGGTAGTGCTCCAGCTTGCCCACACGCACGATGGGGCCGCGATAGGAAATCATGTCGTCGTTGAGCGTCACGTAGTACAGGTTCGGGTTGCCCCAGTACATGTAGGCCTGCCCGTCATCGTCGATATACACCGTCGGGTCGATGTCGTCCCAATGTTCCTTCTGCCACACCAGCGGCTTGCCTATCGGGTCCTTGAAAGGTCCGTAAGGCGAATCGGAGACGAGCACGCCGATGCCGTTGCCATGCAAGGGGCAATACATGTAGAACTTGCCGCCACGCTCCACCACCTGCGCCGCCCACGCGCCGTTGTCGCGCTGGCGCCAAGCGAAATCCTTCGTGCTGGCCACCGGGCCGTGGTCGGTCCAGTTCACCATGTCGGTCGACGTGTAGAGTTGCCAGTCGAGCATCTTGAAGCCATAGCCCTGGGCGTCGTCCTCATCGTGTCCGGTGTAGAGGAACACCGTGTCGTTATGCACTATCGGCGCCGGATCGGCCGTATACTTGGTTTGAATGATGGGGTCCTGCGCCCGGGCTGTGCCGGCACAGAACAAGGCGGCGCAAAAGCACGCGGCCCCCAGAAGTTTCGTTTTGTTTTCCATGATTGTCGTTTTCTACTTATTTCATATTCATTGGGCTTCACTCCTCGTTGGGAAAGAACAGCGGAAGCGTCTCGGTCAGATAAGTCCGCGCATTCATCCACGTGTGCCCTCCGCCCGTGCGGAAGATTTCATAATCCACCTTCTTGCGGTCGAAATAGCGCAAGTGTTCCTCCACGCCCGGACGCAGGAAGTCATCGTCGCCCACGCCGAACCACTTCAGCCGCAAGAGCGAATCCGCCCGTCCGGCATCGCTGAAAAGCGCCGCGAAGCGCGCGTCCATCACTTCCGGCGTCAGGTAGGCCGCATAGGCCGCCACGGCGGAGAACAGGTCGGGACGGGAATAGGCCGTGAAGAGCGCCTGCCCGCCACCACGCGAGAATCCGGCCACGGCACGGCTTCCGCGCTCTTTCCGCACCCGGAAGCCCCGCTCCACGAATGGCATGATTTCGTCCGTCAGTTCGGCCGCGAAGTCGGCGTACATGTCGGCCGCTCCTCCCGAAGAGGGATCCGGCGTGCCGTGGGCCGGCATGTAACCATAGGGCATCACCACGAGCATCTTCGCCGCCCGGCCGCGGGCGATGAGATGGTCCAGGATGTGGTTGGCCCGCCCCACCTTGAACCATGTTTCCTCCGTGTCCGTCGTGCCGCTCACCAGATAGAGCGCAGGATAGTCCGCCGTTCCGGCATCATAGCCCGGCGGAGTGTAGACCAACAGCGGGCGGAACATGCCCATCCGGCGGGAATAGTAAGTGCAATAGCGCACCTGCCCGGCAGGCACGTCGGCCGCCGGCAAGTAGAGCGCCCCTTCGTAGGGCATCACCAGCAGGCTGGCCTTGAAGCGCTCGTTGGGGAAAGTGAGCGGGTTCGAAGGGTCGGAAATCTCCACGCCGTCCACAACGAAAGAATAGGGATAGATGTCGGTCTGCGGGATGTCCACCTCCACGCGCCACACGCCCAGCGAGTCGCGCTCCATCGGCCGGCGGCCAGCCATGAACTGCCCGCCGAGCTCCACCCGCTGCGCCCCGGGCGCCACGAGGGCAAAAGCCACCCGCCCGCCTTCGGCCACCACGGGCGACTCCACGGGATTGTCCCACCCGCTGCGCTGGCGGACGGCTTTCTTTTCCCCGTCATTCCCGTCTCCTGCAGTGCCGGCCACCGACACAAGCGCCGGCGCGCACCACAACAAGGCGACGGCGGCGGCGCGGCACCATGCCGGCGCGCGCCACCCTTCGTCCTTGCGTCTCAACCTTACTGCTTTCATTTCCTGCTTTTCATTTTCCCCCAAAATACATCCATCAGTTTATCAGTCGCCCACGAGCACCACGCCGCCATTCTTCGGAATGGAAAGCTTCAGCTGCCCGTTCTTGTCCAACTTGCGTTCCACGAGCGAGCCCTTCAGCTGCTTGTCGTCCTCGTAGCAGTCCACCGTCTGTCCGGCCGCGAACATGGGCAATGCCACCTTCACTTCCACGGTCTCGTCCTGTGCGTTCACTCCGGCCACATACCATTTGTCGCCGTGACGGCGGGCCATAATGATGTACTTGCCGGGATAGCCGTCGATGAAGCGCACGTCATCCCACGTGGACGGCACGTTCTTCATGAAGTCCATCGCCCACTTCGGCGCCGTGCGCAGGTTGGAAGGCGTCAGGGCAAAGTGTTGCACAGGGCTTTGGAACAGGACGGCCGTGGCGAGGGCGAACACGTCCGAGGTCACGCGGCGGCTGCCGTGGTCGGGCGCGTCTTCTGCGTTATAGCGCTTGTTCAGCGTGCTGCCGCCGAAGTCCATGGCGCCCACCGTGTTGCGGATGAAGGGATGCAGGGTGGCGTTGAAAGCCTCCGCGTCGCAAGCGCCCTGCGAGAAGTTCAGGTTCTCGCTGGCCAGCACGGCCTCGGCCGAAGCAAAGTTGGGATACATGCGTTCCCATCCTCTCGGCAGGGTGCAGCCGTGGAAAATCACCAATATGCCATAGTCGTTCGCGTCGCAAAGGATGTCCTCGTAGAGGCGCATCGTCTCCTGCTTGTCACTCCCGATGAAGTCCACCTTGATGCCGCGGATGCCGGCCTGTCGCATCCAGGCCATCTCGCGGCGGCGCGCCGGCGTGCGGTCCATCAGCCCGCGCGGCCCTTGGGGCGCGTCGTTCCAATACCCGTTGGAGTTGTACCACAAATAGAGGCCCACACCCTTCGAAGCGGCATAGCGGGCCAGTTCAGCCATCTTCTCGTGCCCCACGCGGGAATCCCACCAGGCATCCACGAGCACCGACTCATAGCCCAGTTCGGCGGCAAAGTCCACATAGCGCTTCTGCTCGTCGTAGTTCATGCTGCCGTCGCCGCCCGTAATCCAGCTCCACGTGCCGCGGCCATACTCGTATGGGCGCGAGGGCTCGTAGATGGGTTCCACCACGTCGAAGGCCACCGTCGTCTCCACGATGGGCGCCAAGGTCGTGCCCAAGGTCACCGTCCGCCAGGGTGTCTCGCCCGGCAGCACGATGCCCGGCGCCACCGTCCCGTTGCCGTTGAACTCACCTTCCTGCGGGAACCCGATGGTGTAGAGCCCGCCGTCGTGTCCCAAGAGGCGGCTGGCGCAATAGCGGCTGTCCACTCCCGTCTCGGAAACCAGCACCCAGCCCTTGTCGCCCGTGCGGAACAGGCAGGGGAAGGAGTAGCCCTCGCCCCATCCGTTCTTGCCCATCTCGTCGTCCACGGTGTAGGACGTCTCGTAGCTGGGCGACGTGCGCGCGAAGCCGCCCATGGGCTTCGACTGCGGGCAGAGGAAGGTGGTGGTTCCCGCCGGGAAGCGGAAGCCCGTGGCTTCCTCCGTCACCACCGCGCACAGGCGGTCGCGCTGGGGATATACCTTATATTTGAAGGCCACGTCGTTGTCCGACACATGGAACACCACGTCCATCACGCGCTTGCCGTCTTTCGTGAACGGGCATACGGCCTGCGTGGCCTGCCGCTCCACGTGGCTCCGCTTGATGCTGCGCATGTCGTAGCTCACCGTGGCCGCTTCGCTCTTGAAGTCGGCCTCCGCCAAGGCCATCCCTTGGGCGAAATCGCCCACGTTCGTCCGCAGGCCCAAAGGCGACTGCTCCAGGAACACCACTCCGTCGTAAGAAACCGTATAGGAAGGACGGCCGCCATCGTCGGAAACGGCCACCACCAGCTTCTTGTCCGGGCTCGAAATTTCCACAGTGGCTGCTTCAACCCAGCCATAGGCACACACTGCGCATGCCAATAAGAAACATTTCTTCATAAATCCGATATATTATAGAAATTAGTAATTCGTTTTCCTGCCGTAAAGATACAAATAAAAAAACAGACTTCAAGCCCCTTCGTGTAACATATCTTTGGGTTGATGTTTCATTCAAGAGCGCAATGGCCCCAGCCCGTAGCGGAAAGAAGGGAAAGACCGGGCGGAGAAGCCCGCCCGGCACTCCGGAGCTCCGCACAGTACTCTGCGGAGAGTACGCGAGTACTTGCCGCAGAGTACGCTCCCGTTCTCCGCACAACAAAAACGGCACGCCGCCATGCAGGGGCCTGCGCAGCGCCACGCCTTCCGCCACGACGCCGCAAACGGGCGCGCAGGCGCACGGCAGCTCCCATCCCCCTCCCCACGAGAAGAATGCCGAAAACCACAAAAGAGGGAAAGAAGAAACGTAAAGAAACAAAAAAGCCTTCGCCTGTCAACTCGGCGAAGACCCGTCCAATGAATGGAAGCAATGCCATATCCCGTTGTCCGGCAACGGAGCTTCCACGTCTATTTCCTGCTTGGACACCGGATGCACGAAGCGTATGCGCCGGGCATGAAGGCAAATCCCCCCGTCGGGGTTGCTGCGCGGCGAGCCATACTTCAGGTCGCCCTTGATGGGACAGCCTATTTTGGCCAACTGGCAACGGATTTGATGGTGGCGCCCCGTCTTCAGGTCCACTTCCAGCAGGAAGTAGCGCTCCGACGCGCCGATGAGACGGTAGGCAAGCACCGCCTTCTTCGCCCCGGGCTTCTCCCGGTCGTAGGCATACGACTTGTTCTGCTTCTCGTTGCGCACCAGCCAATGCTCCAGCTCGGCTTCCGTGCCGGGCGGGCGCTGGCCCACGATGGCCCAATAGGTCTTGTGCACCTCGCCCGTGCGGAACATCTCGTTCAGTCGGGCCAGCGCCTTCCCCGTGCGGGCGAACACCACCAGCCCGCTCACGGGGCGGTCCAAGCGGTGTACCACGCCGAGGAACACGTTCCCCGGCTTCTGGTACTTCTGCTTGATGTATTCTTTCACCATGTCGGCAAGCGTTTTGTCGCCCGTCTTGTCGCCTTGCACGATTTCGGAGCAACTCTTGTTGACGATGATGAGATGGTTGTCCTCGTAAACGACGTCCATGGAATCACATGTTCATGCCACCGTCTATCTGGATCACCTGCCCCGACACGTAGGAAGAGAGGTCGGATGCCAGGAAGAGCGCCACGTTGGCCACGTCCTCCGGCGTTCCGCCACGACGCAAAGGAATCTTCTTGCACCACTCCGCACGCACGTCGTCCGGCAGGGCCGCCGTCATGGCCGTCTCGATGAAGCCCGGCGCGATGGCGTTGGCACGGATGCCCTTGCTGCCCATCTCCTGCGCGATGGACTTGGCCAAGGCTATCATGCCGGCCTTCGATGCCGAATAGTTGCACTGCCCGGCGTTGCCGTGCACGCCCACCACCGAGGCCATGTTGATGATGCTGCCCGACTTCTGGCGCATCATCACCGGCGTGCAGGCGTGGATGAAGTTGAACGCCGACTTCAAGTTCACTGCAATCACGGCGTCCCACTGCGCTTCCGTCATGCGGAGCATCAGCCCGTCCTTCGTGATTCCCGCGTTGTTCACCAGAATGTCGATCGAACCGAAATCCTCCTTCACTTGCTTCACGACTTCTTCCGTCTGCGCAAAGTCGGCCGCATTAGACGCATAGCCCTTGGCCTTTACGCCGAAAGCCGCGATTTCCGCCTCGGTGGCCTGTCCGTTCTCGTCGATGACCAAATCCGTGAATGCCACGTTCGCCCCTTCGGAAGCGAACTTCAAAGCGATGGCCTTACCAATGCCGCGGGCCGCGCCCGTGACCAAAGCCGTTTTCCCTGTCAATAATCCCATAATCTCAATCTATTTAATGGTTAAAACTTAAAACTGTCAGCGTTCTCCCCTCAGCGCGCGGTGTATCAGCGTCTTCACCATCCGCCGCGTCTCCGCCCGGTTCAGCCCCTCGCCAAGGCGGCCGTAGATGTAGGGCACCTCAAGCCCCTTCACGCAATAGTGCATCACGTCGGCCACCAAGGGCACGTTCTCCACGGTGAACACGCCAGCGGCCACACCTTCGCGGAGCACGCCGATGAAGAAATCCACTTCCTTCTGGTCGAAATGCTTCCGCACTTTTTCCACCATCCAAATGTTCCGAAAAAACTCCGCCCGAAGGTTGCCGTTGCGCAGCACCACTTCCTTGATGGAGCGCAAATGCACGTAGATGATTTCCACCAACTTCTCTTCCAAGTCGATACGCCGCGCCGCCACTTCCGAGAGCTTGGCGGAAAGCATCTCCAGTTCGGTCTCGATCACGGCAAAATAAATCTCTTCCTTGTTCCGGAAATAAGTATAAAGCGTGCGTCGCCCCTTGCCGGAAGCCAAGGCGATGTCGTTCATCGTGGTATTCTCCAGGCCCTGCTTGGCAAACAAGCTGCGGGCCACGTCCACTAACCGCGTCTTTGTCTTAGATACAGTCATAATCGTTACAAATGTAAGCGAATTCTTCCACACCACCAAGATTTTATTTTTGAAACTTCATCCTTTTTTTCTTCCCCCTTCCGCCAAGGAGTCCACGGACCCGCCCAAAGGAAGAAAAAAACGCGTGCTCCGCCTTTTTATCGCCGTTTTATTTGGATATTCCAAAGAAATGCCGTACCTTTGCACTCGAAATCAGAAAGACATCGCGGAGTGGAGCAGTTGGTAGCTCGCCAGGCTCATAACCTGGAGGTCGTTCGTTCGAGTCGAGCCTCCGCAACACAAGCAAACGCAATTGACTTACTAAAAGTTGGTTGCGTTTTTGCGTTTAAACAGACCTTGAACACTCTTATTTAATACAAACCGGAATACCATTATGAAAAAAGACTATCCAACTATCCTTCAAACCATTGGCCGTCGCCTTCATGGCGCTGTTTTGCCTGCCCGCACACGGGGAGGACGAAAGCGCACGCACGCTCATCACCGCCGAAGAGGCACGCCTGATGTACTCCAACATCAACATGCAGCGCACCAGCGTGCACGACCCGTCCATCGTCTACGACGAAGGAAGCGGGCTTTACTACGTATTCGGCTCACACGTGGCCTGCGCCAAGTCACGCGACTTGCAGAGCTGGACTTGGGTGTCCGTCCCGTGGGGCACGGTGGACGACGACGGCACCACGTTATCCAACGTGGCGGCTGCCGATGCCTTCCACACCAACCAGACCAAAGAAATCACCATCGGGGGAAAGAAAGTGGCCTTCGGCAACTTCGACGCCGCTGGATGGAACTGCGCCCTGCCCGGCACGGGAAACAACGGCGAGGAAACGGCATGGACCGTGGACGGCAACATGTGGGCGCCCGACGTCATCTACAATCCCGTCATGGAAAAGTGGTGCCAATACCTCAGCCTGAACGGCCCCACGTGGAACTCTTGCATCATACTGCTCACGGCCGACCGCATAGAAGGGCCCTACGTCTACCAAGGGCCGGTGGTCTACACCGGGTTCCGCAACGATACCGACGAAAGGATTTCGTTCCACAAGACAGACCTGGAACTGGTCATCGGGCCACAGGCCAGCCTTCCCGAACGCTACCGCCAGGACAACTGGGGCGACTTCTGGCCACACGCCATCGACCCCTGCGTGTTCTACGACGAAGAGGGACAGCTGTGGATGTCCTACGGATCATGGTCGGGCGGCATCTACATGCTGCAACTGGACGAGAGCACCGGACTGCGCGACTATGACGTCGCTTATCCCGGAGACTATGACACACGGAAACAAAACGTCACTTCCGACCCTTACTTCGGAAAGAAAATCGCCGGAGGATGGTACGTCTCGGGAGAAGGAAGCTACATCGAACACATCGGCAACTATTATTACCTCTTCATGAGCTATGGCGGACTAAATCCCAACGCGGGATATGAAATGCGCGTCTTCCGTTCGGCCCGTCCCGACGGGCCTTATACCGACACGCAGGGCACCAGCGCCATCTTCACAAACTGGCGACTGAACTATGGGCCCAACTCCGACACCCGGGGCGAAAAGCTGCTCGGTTCATACAACCACTGGGGCATGATGAGCGTGGGGGAATGCGCACAGGGACATAACTCCGTGCTCGCGGCGGCCGACGGAAACACCTATCTCGTCTACCACACCAAGTTCAACGACGGCACTTTCGGACACCAAGTGCGCGTCCACCAACTCTACCAGAACGCCGACGGATGGCTCGTGGCAGCACCTTTTGAATACAACGGGGAGAGCGTGGGCGACGGGCAAATCGCCACGACGCACACATTCACCGACGAAGAAGTGGCCGGCACTTACCGCTTCCTCACACACCGCTACCAGCTGGACCATAACAATTACGAGGAAATGACGCCCGTGGACATCACGCTCGAAAGCAACGGGAACATCAGCGGGGCTTACAACGGGAAATGGCAAACCTACGACGGCAATTCATATATCACATTGCAAGTGGACGGGACAACGTACAAGGGCGTCGTCGTGGAACAGCAAATGGAACCCACGACCATCAAGGCCGTCTGCTTCACGGCCTGCGCGCCCAATGGCACGAATGTATGGGGATACAAAATGGAAGCCCCATACGCTCTGGCTTATGCCATAAACAATACATCCGCACTGCCGGTCAAAGACGGACAAGTCATCACCCGTAACGTCGACCTCTATGGCTTTGAAAGGGATGCCAATATCGGTGTAAAATGGAACTCCGACACTCCGGACGTAATCTCGCACACTGGAAGATACAACCCTGCAGGGCTGGATGAGAACCTGCCCGTGCGGCTGTCCCTCGAACTCTCCTGCGGCAATTATTATTGGACGAACAGCTACGACGTGTCGGCGCGCAAGGAAACCATGCCAAGCGGGGACTGGAACAGCCAAATCGAAGCCTATTACGGCTTCGACATGCAACCATTCACCAATGCTTACGACAAGCAGCAAGAGGCTATCTTCCTGTCCGAAGGCGGCAACAGCAAACCTTCATTGGAGCAAGACAGCCTGCGCACCGGCAATGTGGTCCACCAATATTTCGGTGCAAGCGGAAACTGCAGCTACGTCCGACTGCCCAACCCGCTCAAGGGGAAGGACCTCGAGGGCATGACCGTGTCGCTCTGGATCAAACGGACTGACGACATTCCATGGGATGCGATATGGTCGTTCTACAACCCCCGCGGCCAACAGCCGGCTCTACCTCACCGGCAACTCCTACATCGGTTTCAACAATGGCTCAGACTGGTTCGACATCAACCATCCCGGCACCGTCATCTCGGACAATATCCCCGTCGGACAATGGTGCCATGTCACGCTGACGGTTTCGCGCGACAACGGCTGCACCTTATATATTAACGGGGCTCAGATACGCGACTTCGCCTACACCGGAGCCTGCAACGGCCGCTCCATCACGGAACCTCAAGAATTCGACCACGACCTGGTGCTCGACTTCATCGAAGCATGCCCCAACTTCTACTTGGGCTACGGCTCGTTCTGGGGCTCCGTGGACGTAAGAATGGACGACCTTATCATCTACAGCCGCGAACTGGAGCGCACAGATGTCAGGGCCTTGAACACAATGTGCAACCGCGTGACTGACTTCGGCCCTGAAAATGGAGGCTCCGCCATTCCCGCCATGCGCCAAGATGCGACAGCGCCCCGGCAAATCTACGACCTCTCCGGACGACCTGTCAACCAAATGAGAAAAGGCGTCTACATCATCAACGGGCGCAAGACTTTGCATCCATAGTCCCCAACCGTGAAAACCCAAAAGTGAAGCGGCGTATTTCTTTGTCTGTGAGAAATAC
>VOFD01000893.1_pt1 | contig 26738 bp, 30 predicted proteins | sample 5384101 | NCBI WGS metagenome assembly VOFD01 (sample SAMN12384723, study PRJNA508395) | human gut metagenome | isolation source: healthy gut C | host: Homo sapiens
GGCTCGGGGTGGGGAAACCGTGGCGCTGGTGGACAACCTGGACTACATCTCATGGCGAAAAACTGGACATCGGCACCATCATCAACAAAAGAAGACCATCGCGGCCAGCCACATCACCAGATGATGCTGGACGCCGACGTAACAACGTGAAATGCCTGACGGTGGCCGACGCCGGCGTGGCCGAATTCGAGGTGAAGCGCCGTGGGGGCGAAAGTGACCAAAAAAGCCGGTGAAAGACCTCGGGCTGCCGCCCGGGAGTGGCCATCAGCGGACTGGTGAGAAAAGGGAGAAGGCATGCACGTGAACGGCATGACGCAGATTCAGGAAGGCGACAGCGTGGTGGTGTTCTGCCAAAACATGTTCATCAAAGAAGTTGGACAAATTCTTCGTATAGCGACCGCACCGGGCAGCCGGAAACAGCGACGGGAATGCGCTTTCCTATGGCATTCCCTCCGGACTTCCGCTTTGTAGCAATCTGTCACTTTGTCGCGCAAGGCGCGGAATTCACGTATTCCGGCCGCGACAGCCGGGATACGGATACGTCCGTATTCGCCGGCACGGAAAAAGACAAAAATGACAGCCCAAAGGCGTTCACCGGTCTCCTGCCGCCTGCCGGAGGCGAATGGCGCATCAGGCGCGCAACTGCGTCAATAAAATCGCAACGGCCGACAGACTGTCATCGCGTTCATGGCTGCTGAACACGCCCGGTTAGACAAAAAAGTGTTTTTTGAGGCCCGCTTTTTAGCAGTGTTCCGGTGATCTTTTCCACCTTTTGCGCTTGAAAAAATCTATCGCCTTGCACAATTTTTGCTCGTCCTGCGCACAAAATTGTCCTTTTGCCCGCAAACGCTTTTTTTTTCCCAAAGAAATGCACCGCATATCTTTTGCCATTCCGCGATGGGCGCCCTTTGCCGGCAGGCGGAATGGCAAAAACCGATTAGTTTATAGCCGAGCTCGCCCTGCGCTGCCTGGTGCCACGCGCCCAGCCAACCGCTTTCGCGCGGAGCGGTTTCCGCATCCACGCGCTGCAGGAAGCGGCGCAAGTCGCGCCCAGCCGCTTATAGGGCGGTGCGCCCCTGAAGCCCACGTTCTTCCGCAACATCTCCTCCACCGGATTCTGACTGTGCTGGTAGCACGACAGCTCGTTCTGCCGCTGCGTGTCGTGCTCGGCCAGCTTCCGGATTTCGCGCTCGCGCTCTTGCGCAACAAGGCGCACACAGGCCCCAGCAACGGGAAACCACGTTGCTCAAAGTTCTTCTTCGCCTGGGGAAACGGCGCTGGGCCAAGCCACCTTGCGGTTCACCTTCCGGCGGACGAACTCAAGCGTGTCCTCCGGATGATACACGTTGATGTCGCTGAAACTTATGTGGTTGCCGAACTCCGTCAGCGTGAAATCGCGGTAATGGTCGTTGCGGTAAACCCACACGGACCACACGAACAAGGGCCATATAATCTGGGAATATTCTGCGATGAAGGCAGGAAAGTCCACCACCTGACGGTCGTTGAGGGTGGCCATCACGCAGACGCGGTGCAACGTATCGGCATAACACTGGTAGTTCTCGATGGCGTAGACGTAAGTGTGGAAGACGAAGGGGTTGCGGTTGATCATGCGCGAAGTCGACGTGGCGTCCTGCAACAGGTAGTCGTAGTCGGCGTCCACGCAGGCAATCATGTAATGTCCCAGCTGCGGCCCGAGCCTGTTCGTCAGCACCAGTTTCTTCCTTTGCCCAACGTGCTGCGGGAAGGCAACATGATTTCAAAATAGTGCCCCCTCGTCCTCGAAGTCGTCGAGCACGGTGCGCCAGAAGAAGACATCGTCGTAGCTCTCCACGTAAGCCACGATTTTCTTCCGTGCCTTCTTCGACTTCAGCTTCTGCGCGGCCCCCAGGTACAAGGAGGTCAGGTTCTCGGATAATCTTTTGGGCATAAGCTCTCTCCTCCTCTCTCTTGCCTATTCGGGCTGCTGCGTGATGTCCGTCACTTCCGTCACGGCGTCCATCCACCCGTTCATGATCATGGCGGGCGAGTGGGTCGTGAGGATGATCTGCACGTTCGGGTTCAACTGCCGTATCAGGCCTATCAGCTTCTGCTGCCATTCCACGTGGAGGCTGATTTCCGGTTCGTCCATGAAGAGCACGTAGGGCTGCCGGTCTTCCACCAGGACGGTGAGCAGAATGACGAGCATCTGCTTCTCGCCGGAGGAAAGCTTGTAGGGCGACAGGATTTCGCCGAACTGCTCCAGCTGGATTTCGTTGCTGGCACGGACGATTTTTCTTGCCGGTCTCGCTGAACAGGTCGTCCACCATATCCTGGGAAATGCACGCGCGCCTCGGCGGCCTGCTGCGCCTTTTCGCGGGCCTGCGGGTCGCCGCTGGTGAGCATGGCAATCATGCGGTTGCCCACGTTGACCTGGTAGTCCAGGTAACGGCGCTGCAGAAGGTACAACTGGCAGTCCAGTTCCGTCACCACCCGGGCGTCGGTCAGGTTCTCCAGCACGGCGCCGTGCAACAAGGGGCGGTCGAAACTGTGCACGACGTCGAAGCGCACGGTGTCGGCGTCGGCAGGCTCGTAGGTGAGCTTCACGTCTGGCCCCTCGGCCCCGTCTTCCTTCGCGCCATTCACCAGTTGCGTGACCACTTTCTTCAGGATTGTACTCTTCCCCACTCCGTTCACCCCGCTCAGTATGTTGACCGAGCGGTCCAAGTCCCACACGATATGCTTTTTCCCGCTCCAGAGCGAGGCAATCTCGATGCGCCGAATGTAATCGCCAACTTTTTCCATAGCACAAGCTTTTCTTATTCCTTTCCTTACAAAGGTAGGCTTTCCGCGGAAAAGAAACAACGGAAAGATGCTAAATTTTGTGATTTTCGCCGTAACTTTGCAACCGTTTTACGGTTCATATCACATATCAATATGTACAAAGACAAAAATCTGGGAGCCCACCTCTGCATGTTCGCGGCCTGCGCCGCCTGGGGCTGATGGCCCCTTTGGGAAAAAAGACGCCATGGCGCACGGCATCAGCGGGCTGGCCCTCGTGAGTTTCCGTGCCGTTGGCGCGGCCTGCTGCTTCTGGCTCACCTCCGCGTTCAGCCGCAAGGCCGAAGAGGTGGCTCCGCGCGACCTGCTGATGTTTTTCTTCGCCGGCATGCTGGCCATCGTGTTCAACCAATGCTGCTTCACCGTGGGACTGTCGCTCACGTCGCCCGTCAACGCGAAAGCATCGTCACCACCACGCTGCCCATCGTGACGATGATTCTGGCGGCCTTGTTCCTCAGGGAACCGGTGACAAAAAAAAGTGCTGGGCATTTTCTGCGGGCCATCGGCGCCCTGTTGCTCATCCTGGGCAACGGCGACACGGCACGGGCCGGCACGGCAACCTGACGGGCGACCTGCTGTGCCTCACGGCGCAATGCAGCTTCGCCGTCTACCTGACGATTTTCAAGAAACTCATCCAGAAATACAGCGTGGTGACGTGCATGAAATGGATGTTCACCTACGCCTCCATCGTCATCCTGCCGTTCACTTACAAGGAACTGGCCGTGCTGCCGTGGGCAACGATTCCCGTCGGCACGTGGCTGGAGACGGCCTTCGTCGTCTTCGTCGCCACCTATCTGGCCTTACATTCTGATGATGAACGGCCAAAAGATGCTCCGCCCCACCATCGTGAGCATGTACAACTACGTGCAGCCCATCGTGGCCTGCATTGTCAGCGCGTGGCCACGGGCCTGGGCGTATTCGGCTGGAGCCAGGGCTGGCCGTCATCCTGGTGTTCAGCGGCGTGTGGCTGGTGACCCATAGCAAAAGCCGGGCCGACCTCAAAGCCGAAAAAGGCCGCTGCCCCCTAACCCCAAAGCCTGAAACCGCACATGCCCGCATCCTCCATCCTCTGGCTCCAACAGCAGAAACAACTGCTGGAAATGGAATACAAGTACGAAAGGGAACAGTTCCGCGCACAAACGGAAACGGCTGGCGTGGCGGAAGGTGGCACAAGGCTATTGCTGGTATCCGCTGAACTTGGGACGAAGCTACTACAACTCGCTCAACCAACTGGTCGTGGAGGTGGAACGCACGGGAGCACACCGACCAAGACCACGGCTTCGAACCGGGAAAACAAGTGTGCTTCTTCACCCAAGACGCATCGGGAGAAGCACGACGGGGAGGAGCGCACGGCGGACTCCTGCACTATTTCAAGTTCACCGCCACCGTGAGCTACGTGGACGGGAACATGATGGTCGTCGCCCTGCCCGACGCGGAAGCTCTGGCCCGGCGGCGCGACGGGGGAGCGCGTCGGGGTGCAACTCTACCTGGACGAAACGACCTACCGCCTGATGTTCGAGGCCATCGACCGCGTGGCGGAGGCCAAACACGGCCGGCTGGCCGAGCTACGCGAGGTTTGCTACGGCGTGAAGCCCGCAGGACGGTTCACGTTCCAGCCGTTGCGCTTCCCTTGGCTGAACCCCACCCAGGAAGCGGCCGTCAACGAGGTGCTCCGCGCCAAGGACGTGATGATAGTGCACGGGCCGCCGGGAACGGAAAGACCACCACTCTCGTGGAAGCCATCTATGAGACGCTCCACCGCGAAAGCCAGGTGCTCGTCTGCGCCCAAAGCAACATGGCCGTGGACTGGATTGCGGAAAAGTTGGCCGACCGCGGCGTGTCCGTGCTGCGCGTGGGCAATCCTTCGCGTGTCAACGACAAGATGCTATCCTACACCTATGAGCGCCGCTTCGAGGCCCATCCTGCCTACCCCTCACTTTGGGCCATCAGGAAAGCCATCCGCGACCTGTACGACCATCGGCCCTCGGGCGGGAGGGAAGTTTCCACCAGAAGGTTGCACGATTGCGCGACCGGGCCACCGAACTGGAAATCACCATCAACGAAAGCTTGTTCAACGAGGCACGCGTCATCGCCTGCACGCTGGCCGGCAGCGCCAACCGCGTCCTGGCGGGCAAGAAATTCTCCACCCTCTTCATCGACGAAGCGGCGCAGGCCCTCGAAGCCGCCTGCTGGATTGCCATCCAGAAGGCGGGACGCGTCATCCTGGCCGGGGACCACCGCCAGCTGCCGCCCACCATCAAATGCCCCCGAAGCCCTGAAAGGAGGACTGGACCGCACGCTCATGGAAACCATCGCCACGCGGCAACCCGGCGTGGTCAGCCCTTTGCGCATGCAATACCGCATGAACGATGCCATCATGCGATTCTCCAGCGAATGCTTCTACGACGGAAGGTGGAGAGCGCACCCGAAGTGAAGTATCGTGGCATATTGGACTGGGACACACCGATGGAATGGGTCGACACGTCCGACGAAGCGCAGACCGCACCTTATCTGGAAGCAGGGACAGACACGGCCTTGCCCTCCGCTTACGACACCGCCGACGCACCCGACTTCAGCGAAGCCCTCAACCCCGACAGCACCAGCCGCACCAACCCGCAAGAGGCACGGCTCACCCTGAACGTGCTGAAAGGTTATTTCACGAAAATCGGGAAGGAACGCATCCTGCAGGAACGAATCGACACCGGCATCATCTCACCCTACAAGGGACAGGTGCAACTGCTCCGCTCGCTGTTGAGGCGTGACCCGTTCTTCAAACCCTACCGCCACCTGCTGAGCGTGAACACGGTGGACGGGTTTCAAGGACAGGAACGCGACATCATCCTCATCAGTCTGGTGCGAAGCAACGAAAGCGGCAACATCGGCTTCCTGCACGACCTGCGCCGAATGAACGTAGCCATCACCCGGGCGCGGATGAAACTCATCCTCGTGGGAAACGGCCGCACGCTCTGCCATCAACCGTTCTACAGGTTGCTCCGTTCATACATCCGCTCCTTGGCCGGCCGGACACCCGCGGAAGGCTGACCCGAAAAAAACGCCCGCTGTCGATTACAACAGCGGGCGGAACAACTTACACACCAATCTCTTTACCTTACCTATGCGAAAAAAACATTATTTCATCCGGGCGGCGACCACCTCCCAATCCACAATCTGCCACAAGGCGGCAATGTGGTCGGCACGGCGGTTGCGATAGTCCACATAGTAAGCGTGTTCCCACACGTCGAAGCCCAACAAGGGCACAAGTCCCTTCGTCACGGGATTCCCGGCGTTCGGGCACTGCACGATTTCCAGTCCGCCCTGCGCGTTCTGGGCCAGCCAGACCCATCCCGAGCCAAATAAACCGGTGGAGGCTGCCGCCATTTTCTTTTGGAAGTCCTCGAAACTTCCAAATGCAGCACGGATGGCCTCGTCCAGCTTCCCAGTCGGGGCAGCCGCGCCTCCAGCCTCCACCGGACGGAACTGTTCAAAGTACAGTGTATGGTTGAGCACTTGGCCGGCGTTGTTGAACAACGGGCCGGCCGGAGCGTTGCAGACAATCTCTTCCAGATTCATGGTTGCATATTCAGTCCCCTCCACCAGCGTGTTCAGCGTGTTCACGTAGGCTTGCAGGTGCTTGCCGTGATGATATTCTATGGTCTCCTTGCTGATGACCGGCTCCAAGGCATCGGGCGCATAGGGCAACTTGGGCAGCAGGAACGTGGCTGCCATCGACGTGATAATCATTTGCGTCAACATGATTTTTCCATTTTAGAATTTATACTTAGGTTTAGCTGGCCAACATTCCGCTCCTTGGGAGTTTCGTGGGATGGCCATGCAACAAAGATAGCGAAAAAATCAAGGATGCAAATTTTATGGCCTACATTTTCCAAAAATTATATTTTGATGTCCCATGCACTTTTTCCGCCGCACGAAATACAGATTTATTGTTTTTATGTACATTTGTTCACAGAACCCCAAAACATAAGGATATGGACTTTAAATCACTTTGCCAAGCGCGCTATTCCGTGCGCGCCTACAAGCCGGACGCCATTCCGGCAGAGAAACTGGAATACATCAAAGAATGCACGAGGCTGGCCCCGTCGGCCGTGAACCGACAACCGTGGAAATTCACCCTCTTCACCGCAGAAGAAGACCGCGCACGCCTGCAGCAATGCTACGACCGCGAATGGTTCCGCGAAGCACCGGCCTACGTGCTGGCCTGCGAGAACCGCGGCGAGGCCTGGACACGCCGCTATGACGAGAAGAATCACGCCGACATCGACCTGGCCATCGCCATCGAGCACCTGTGCCTCGCTGCTGCCGAACAAGGCCTGGGAACGTGCTGGGTGTGCAACTTCCGCGTGCAGCTCTGCCAAGAACTGTTCCACATCCCGGAGGAATGGTATCCCGTGGCCATCATTCCCATCGGTTATCCCGCCTCGCCCGACGTGCCGGAAAAGACACGCAAGCCCATGGAAGAGATATGGGAAGACCGGTAAGCCACTAAGGAAACGCCCCCTTGGACATTCTGTTGTTCCAAGGGGGCGTTTTTTATATTGTTTCTCCGGCACGTCAGGCCACCTTTTCCAGCTTCTTCATGATGGAGAAGATGAACAGCGCCGAGAGCAGGCAGAGCACGATGAGCACGCTCCACACGATCCACAACTCGATGCCGCCCCACAGGTAACCGATGATGGCCACCATGTAGTTACCGATGGCCGTGGCCACGAACCAACCGCCCATCATCATTCCTTTATATTTCGGGGGAGCCACCTTGGACACGAACGAGATGCCCATGGGGGACAGGAGCAATTCGGCAAACGTCAACACGAGATAAGTGGAGATGAGCAGGTTGGGCGACACCAGGTTCACCTCCGCACCCTTGGACAGCTCGTCCGGCGTGGGCAAGCCCACGGAACCGAAAGCCATGAGGGCGAAACCGCACGCGGCAATCAGCATGCCCAACCCAATCTTGCGCGGAGCCGACGGTTCCTTGCCTTTCTTGGCCAAAGAGCTGAATATGGCCAGCGAAACCGGCGTAAGCGCCACCACGAAGAACGGATTGAACTGCTGGAAAATCTGAGGCAGGATTTCCACCGTCTCGTCGCGGTTGACATACTGCACTCCCAAAGCCGCCAGGACGGCCACACACACCACGCCGGCCACCGTCTTGCCGCGCCCCGTGTGGCTTTGGAATACGGCAAACACCGCATAGACCAATATGGCCAGCAGCACAAGGTTGAACACGTTGAACGTCATGCCCAACAGCCCTGAAGCCGAAGCCTGAGTGTAGTCGCGCGCAAAGAACGTCAGCGTCAGGCCGTTCTGGTGGAAGGCCATCCAGAAGAACAAGACCACGGCAAACACGAGGCACAGGGCCGTGATGCGTTGCCGCGTCTCGGCCGGCGTCAGTTCCTCGGCCGCCACGTGCCCGTCGGCCTGAGCCGTCTGCGCGTTGTAGTCGGCGTGCTTGAACGTGCTGCGGAACCCATAATATATAAGTATAGAAACAATGAGCGAAACGCAAGCCACGGCAAAGCCATAGTTATACGCCTCCGACAGCTTCTCGATATAAGTCTGGCAGAACGTGGCGGTGTCGCCCGCGAAGCCTTGGGCAGCTTTCAGCGTCTCCAACGTGGCGGCCGACTGCTCCGTCATGCCCGCCGCGTTGTCCAGATACTGATGGGCCAGGGCCGGAATCTGCGCGTTATAAGTAAGCCCGTTCATTCCCAACACATGGTTGGTCATCTTGGTGGCAGCCGTCGGGGCGAAGAGCGCGCCGATGTTGATGGCCATGTAGAAGAGGCTGAACGCCGTGTCGCGCTTGTCCTTATACTCGGGCGCATCGTAGAGGTTGCCCACCATCACCTGCAGGTTGCCCTTGAACAGTCCCGTGCCGCAGGCAATCAGGGCCAACGCACCGAACATCATGGCCTTGCCGGCCGCATCGGCCCCCGTGGGGATGGCCAGAAGCAGATAGCCCACGAACATGATGAACACGCCCAGCGTCACCATCTTGCCGAATCCGTACTTGTCCGCCAAGATGCCGCCTAAGAACGGCATGAAATAGACGGCCGCCAGGAACGACGAGAAAATGGTGGAGGTGTCTGTGGCCGAATAGCCGAACTTCGCCTGCAAGAACAGGGTGAAAATGGCGAGCATCGTGTAATATCCGAAGCGCTCGCCCGTGTTGGCCAATGCCAACGCGTAAAGACCTTTTGGTTGTCCTTCAAACATAATTTTAATATTGCTTTTAATAGTGAATAATTCTAAGCGCAAAGATAACATTTTAATTCCGCATTCCGCCTTTCAAAGCGCATTTGTATTGCCCGGCATGCGTTTTTCATAGCATTTCCGTGCATATCCTGCCCCGTGGCGAAACATTCTTCAGCCAGCTCTTGCCTTGCATCCCTCCCGGTTCGCACCATCTTTAAACAAGACGGGCGACGCCTCGGGAGTGAAAACAAAAACGCATTTCATGCGCTTTTGCTTTGCATTCCACGCGGCTTGCACTATCTTTCCAGAAGACAGGCGGCGCCTCGGAAATGAAAACAAAAACGCATTTCATGCGCTTTTGCTTTGCATTCCACTCGGCTTGCACTATCTTTGCACCTCCAAAAAAGAAGTAGAAGGAATAACAAACACAAAAGGAACACATTATGGACAAATTCGCATTCAGGCCGAAACTCTTGCTCGACCTGAAAGACTACAACAAGGAGAAGCTGTCGGCCGACATCATGGCCGGACTCATCGTGGGCATCGTGGCCCTTCCGCTGGCCATCGCTTTCGGCATCGCTTCGGGCGTCACGCCGGAGAAGGGCATCATCACGGCCATCATCGCCGGACTGGCCGTGTCGCTCTTCGGCGGCAGCCGGGTGCAAATCGGCGGGCCCACAGGGGCGTTCATCGTGATTGTCTACGGCATCATCCAGCAATATGGCGAGGCCGGACTGCTCGTGGCCACCATCCTGGCCGGGGTGTTTCTCATCCTGCTGGGCGTATTCCACCTGGGCACCATCATCAAATACATCCCCTACCCCATCGTGGTGGGCTTCACGAGCGGCATCGCCGTGACCATCTTCACCACGCAGGTGAAGGACCTTTTCGGCCTGTCCATCGCCGACGTGCCGGCAGACTTCGTGGAGAAGTGGATAGCCTACGCGCGCCACTTCGCCAGCCTCGACCCGTGGTCCACAGGCGTGGGGCTGGGCAGCGTGGCGCTCATCGCCCTCTCGCCCCGGCTCACCCGCAAGGTTCCGGGCTCGCTCGTCGCCATCGTCGTCATGACGGTCGGCATCTACTTGCTGCAACGCTACGGCCTGGCCACGCAAGTGGAAACCATCGGCGACCGCTTCATGATCAAGGCCGAACTGCCGGGCATGAACGTGCCCGACCTGGACTGGGAGCGCGTGAAGCAGCTGGTGTCGCCGGCCATCACCATCGCCGTGCTGGGCGCCATCGAATCGCTGCTCTCCGCCACCGTGGCCGACGGGGTCATCGGCGACCACCACGACTCCAACCAGGAACTGGTGGGACAAGGCATCGCCAACATCCTCTCGCCCATTTTCGGGGGAATCCCGGCCACGGGGGCCATAGCGCGCACCATGACGAACATCAACAACGGAGGGCGCACGCCCGTGGCCGGCATCGTGCATGCCGCCGTGCTGCTGCTCATCTTCCTGTTGCTCATGCCGCTGGCCCGCTACATTCCCATGGCCTGCCTGGCCGGCGTGCTGGTGGTGGTGAGCTACAACATGAGCGGGTGGCGAACGTTCCGCGAGCTGTTGCGCAACCCCAAGGCCGACGTGGCCGTGCTGCTCATCACCTTCTTCCTCACGGTGGTCTTCGACCTGACCGTAGCCATCGAGTTCGGACTGGTCCTGGCCTGCCTGCTGTTCATCAAACGTGTGATGGAGACCACGGAAGTCAACCTGTTCAAGGACGAAATCGTCCCCACGGACGCCGACGGGACGGCACTCACAGAAGAGCACCTGCACATACCCGACCACACGGAAGTGTATGAAATCAACGGGCCATATTTCTTCGGCATCGCCAACCGCTTCGAGGAGGTGGTGCTCCAGACGAAAGAGCAGCCGAAGGTGCGCATCATCCGCATGAGGAAAGTGCCCTTCATCGACTCAACGGGCATACATAACCTGACGAACTTGTGCGAGATGAGCCACCGCGAAGGCGTACACATCATCCTCTCGGGGGTCAACCCCAAGGTGCACGAGGCGCTCAAGAAAAGCGGTTTCTACGAACTGCTGGGCAAGAAGAACATCTGCGACAACATACACACGGCCCTCGAGGTGGCGCGCCACTACCTGGCCCGCTAAACCCTCTTCCCGTCGCGAACGGCAACCGCCCCCGCACGCATGCTTCCTGCATCGTGCGGGGGCGGTTGCCATTTGTTTCCGCAGCCCAAAGCGGGCCGGGGCGCCTACAGCGCCAATATCTGCTCGCCGTGGGTCTTGGTCTTGATTTCCTTGGGCGCGAAAATCTTCTCTATCACGCCTTCCTCGTTCAGGATGAACGTGGTGCGGAACGTGCCCATGTATTTGCGTCCGTACATGCTCTTCTCGCCCCACACGCCCATCTGCTCCACGAGCGTCTTGTCCGTGTCGGCAATCAGCGTGAAGGGCAGCTCGTTCTTGGCGATGAATTTCTGGTGCGAGGCTGCGCTGTCCACGCTCACACCCACCACCTCGTAGCCTTTCCCGCGCAGGGCGGCATAGTTGTCGCGCAAGCTGCAGGCCTCAGCCGTGCAGCCGGAGGTGCTGTCCTTCGGATAGAAATAGAGCACCACTTTCTTACCCCGGTATTGGCTGAGCAACACCTGTTCTCCGTTCTCGTTCAGGCCCAAAACCTCGGGCGCCTTGTCTCCTACATTCATTTTATTCTGTTTTTAAAGGTTCAACTTCATTCTTCGCCGCATTCGTCGATGGTATAGTTGATGAAGTCGTTGTAGGGCTTCATCAGTTGGAACACCTGCGCCGTGCGTTCCAGCCAGTCCGGACCACGGAAGAAATCGTCGTCCACCGCGTGACACACCGAATAGTCCTTGGGCCGGATATAGTCGGGATAAGGGAAATCCTTCGGGAATCCCTTGGGCAGGGTCTTCAGCCGCGTCTCGCCAATGACGGGGAAAGCAGCCTTGAAATCGTCGGCCTCCACGATGGAGCGGAACTCCTCTATCTCGTCCACGACGGACTGCCGCACGGCCTTCAGCATCTTGGGCGGCAGGCACCATGCCCCTCCGGCCAACATGCAGCCGCCGGGCTGCAGGTGAAAGTAGTAGCCGCTGTGCCACGACTTCTTGCCGCAAGCGTTGACGTATGCCCCGAAATGGAGCTTATAGGGCGACTTGTCCTCCGAAAAGCGCGTGTCGCGGTAGAAACGATACGTGCAGTCCTTCACCGCGAGATGGGCCACGCTGTCGTCGAACATCGCGATACGGGGTATCAGCCGCCCCACCATCTCCTCGAAAGCAGCCCGCGCCTCTTCGTACTGCGGCCTGTGGGCGGCAAACCACTCGCGGTCGTTGTGCGCCGCCACCTCCTTCAGGAAACCGAATATAAGGTCTGTTTTCTCTTTCATGCCAATTCTTCTTATTCGACCGCCAAAGATAGCACAAAGGCCGCAAAAAAACAACTTCCGGCACGACGCTTGCAGCTTTTGGCGCATGTTTCCCCTCCCGCACCACAACCATCAGGAGACGCCCGCAGGAGATGCGGACGGCCGGGCTGGAAAATCAAAATGGCACCAAAAGAAGCCGGAAACCGACAAAAAGGAAGCTACACAAGGGAGTTCCGTTCCACCCGGCCGGCAGGAACGGAGCAGAAAAACAGCCAATCGTTAAAATGCGGGCCGCGGAAATGCACCATACGAGCATTTCCGCGGCCCATTCCACGTTTTTTAGCCGCACGAAACCGGATTTTCTTGCGGAAAAAGGGGGATCGCTTGCCGCAAAAGCGGAAATTGCTTGCCGCAAAACCATCCGCCAGAGAGCGGAAGAAGGGGAAAAACCAGGCACAGGACCGCCTTTTCCGTCCCGCTGGGAACTTTTCGCGGACAAGGTCCGGCTGACTTTTTGCACGCAGTTTCGACGTTCCGGCTGACGCACGGACACAAGACGTCCGCACGACACGAGCTCCGCCCCGACAGGATGGAAGCAAAAGGCGGGAATACGCATCATCCCGCATCTCCGCAACGGCCCGACACTCGCGTTTTCCCGGCCGCTTCCCGTCCCGCTCCCGTCGGCGCGATTCTCGCGCTCCGATGCTGTCAAAATGACAAAATGCTACTTTGACATCACCACAAGGCTTCGCAAAGCAGGGAATAGTCCACTCCGTCGTCCAGAATGCACCTCCCGAGCGTGTCGGGAGAAGACGATGCGCCCCCGGCTGCAACGGCGGGAGCGGCAGGCCGCACCGACGTTGAAGAGGGCGACGGAGGCCGCCGCACCGACCTTGGCTGCACGGCCGCGGGGCCTTCCTGCCGGACCAACGTCACGGTGTCGTACACCACACGGCGCTCCACGACCGTGTCCCACACTTGCGCCGTGGCGGGCATGGACGTCCCGGACATCCGCCCCCATCCCACTCCAATGAATATGCCGGCCACTGCTGCCGCCGGCGTGGCAACCCATCCCCACGACAAACGGCGCGGACGGCGCAGGACGGGCTTCACGGACAGACGACCGTTCTCACCATCGCGCAAACGCACGGCCGCACGGGCCACTTGTGATTCAAAGTCTTTCATACGCTTTCAGTTTTTGTCTCAAATGTTGAAGTAAATAGTGGAGCCGCGACTTGACCGTGCCCTCGGGAACGCCCAGCACCGCAGCCACTTGCGGAACGGTGAGTTCCTCCTCATAACGGAGGGCGAACAAGACCCGCCGGTCGAAAGGCAAACGCTGCAATTCGGCCCGCAAGGCACGGTCGAAGTCCTCCGTGTCCATCCGCAACTCCTCCAGCGTCTCGTAACAGGCTTCGCAGCCTTCGTCCCATTCCGCCCCGACGGACATCGCGTCAAGCCGGCGGTATTCGTTGCGGCAGAGGTTATAGGCCAGCGTGAACATCCAAGGGCTGAATCCCCGCCCCGCCTCGTAACGCCCACGGGCAGCCCACACACGGAGAAAAGTCTCCTGCATGAAATCCGCCGCCCGCGTCCCATCGCCGCCCAGCATCCGAAAGAAGAAGCCCTGCAGGCGGCGGGCGTGGCGGCGGTAGAGTTCGTCGAACGCCTTCTCGTCGTCGTGCCGCCCCACCCGCATCATCAGTTCCTCGTCCGGAAGGAGCTTGTAAGCTTTCCTGAACCAAGCCCTCATCGCCATCGTTCCAGATAATCCAGATATACCTTTTTCCGTTCTTCGGAGAAATGCCCGTTCTCCACGGAAGCCCGAAGGGTGCGATAGAGCCGCTCCGCCTTCTTCTCCTCTCCCTTTTCCCGATACGACCTCACCAGATGGGCCAGCATCACGGTGTAGTTCAGCTGCAAGCCTTCACTTCCGGACCACCAGGTTTCTTTCCTGAACTCGGGTTCGGTCAGGTAATCGAAATGATAATCCTGCTCCACATGCCGTTTGGCCGCCGCGATGTTGTCGTAGGGACGCTCACTGTATTTGTACACCAAGCCTTCGTTGTAGAGCTTGTCGGCGATGTTCTCAAGGGGACGTCGTGCACCAGTGGCGAAATATCCCGGCCGTCCCGTTTCCCGAATCAGATATTCCACCATGTCGCACAAAGCCTTCTCATACTCTTCCTCCGTCGTCACCTTGCGCGGCGGGAAAGGAGGTATGCCCAGCTTGCGGCACAAGGCATTGCGATAAGAAGGCATCCCCAACATGGGAAGCACGACCAGCACCTTGTCCGTGTCCACTCCAAGCACCCGCTGCAGCATCACCTTGCCATACAAATCCATGTCGCCGTTCCCGAAAAAGAGACCGCCCTCGTCCATCCCCTGCAGCTGGTTGTAATCGTAACGGAGAATGAACGACGGATATTTCCCGTGTTCGTACTGCCGCCGGAGAATGTCGTTGAACAAGTCCGCCCGTTCGCCCTCTCCGTCCGCATCGCCCATCATCCACAAGTAGCCCAGGATGGCATCATAGCCCCGGTCCCTGATGTCGGCAGGCAACTGTTTCAGCGCCTTTTCCGCAAAAGCATTGTCCGGTCCTTGTTGGGCCCGGTAGGCTGAGATATTATAGGTGAAAGTCCCGGGAATGGCTTGCTCCATCCGGGCCAAGACCGCTTGCATGGCCTTCCCGCCCTCACGTGGGGCCACCATCGACAGCCCTTTCGCAGCCTCGAAAAGGTTGCGCCAGGCCTTCTCGTCCAGCGTGTCTTGCGCCACCACCTTGTCCCATGCCTTCACTTGTCCGGCATACCAAACGGAATCGTGGGACTCTTCTATGATTCCACGTATCTCTTGCGGTTCCTGCGCCCACAGGCACGCGGCAAAGGCGAATGCGCTTCCCTCCAGTATCCATTTCTTCATCTTTTCTTTCCTTTAAATTGGTTTACGAATGCTTTTTTCTTCCGACAGCTGTCAATACAGCATACACGCCGTCTTTCAATCCGTTCAGAAAAAAGGCATCCGCGCCTTCCGGAACACGTTCTCCCCCACAAAAATAATGTTTTTCGCCCTTGCTGTTTGTGCTGTCTTCCTTTTTTGCTTACTTTGCAAGGTGAAACCCAGATATCATAAAAGCCGCTGCATCATGGACAGATATGACACATTACCAGACCGCTATGTAAACCCCTATACGGATTTCGGATTCAAGAAACTATTCGGGACAGAGATGAACAAGGATTTGCTCATCAGCTTCATCAACAGCCTGCTGCAAGGGCGGGAGGAAATCCACTCGCTCACCTACTTGAACACGGAACATATAGGCGGAAGGGAAAGTGACCGCAGGGCGGTGTTCGACGTGTATTGCGAAAATGAACGCGGCGAGAAAATCCTGGTGGAAATGCAACGCGGCGAACAGCAGTTCTTCAAAGACCGAAGCCTCTACTACGCCACATTCCCCATCCGCGAACAAGGACAAAAAAGGAGAGTGGGACTACCGACTGAAAGCCGTATACGTCATCGGAATCCTGAACTTCACGTTCGACACGCAGGATGATAACTATTTCCACCATGAAGTGCAACTCACGGACAACCGGACTAAAGAAGTGTTCTACGACAAACTGACTTTCATCTATCTGGAGATGCCGAAGTTCAACAAACGCGAGGATGAACTGCACGGGATGTTTGAGAAGTGGCTCTTCGTACTCCGCAACCTGTCCCGCCTGATGGAACGTCCGCCAGCCCTTCAGGAACGGATTTTCACCCGCCTTTTCGAAGCTGCCGAAATCGCCAAGTTCACCAAGGAAGAATATGACTCATACGAAGACAGCCTGAAAGTGTACCGCGACTGGAAAAACACCATCGCCACAGCAGTACTCAAAGCCCAAAAAGAAGGAATGGAGAGAGGGATGAAGAAAGGGATGAAAAAAGGAATAAAAGAAGGAATAAAAGAAGGGATGGAAAAGGGGATGAAGGAAGGAATAGAAAAAGGAATGCAGAAGGGAATAGAAAAAGGACTACAAGAAGGAAGAGACGCAGAAAAACGCGAGATAGCACGAAACATGAAAGCCAACGGAATGGACAAGAGCCTGATTGTACAACTCACCGGACTGTCTGAGACAGATGTGGACGGGCTATGAAGCCCGCCCTATCTCTCTTCTCTCATACACCTATTATAATAGTTTTTGGAAATGGTCCGGTTGCAGCCCTTCTTGTCGGCCGTATAGTTCGTACAGCCCAAGAAAGGCTCATTCCGGCCTTCCTTGACAATCAGATACCCGTCCTTGCACGCGTCACATTTGATAATCGGCAAGTCGCCGCCCCGCAAGTCATTGGTCATGAAATCACAGATTTCAGGTTCGTTGGAGCAAATCCACAGCCTCAGCCCATAAGACTTCTTATAACGCAACTGCATGGGATAACCGCAAACCGGACAATGTTTGACCTCTCCCCTATCCCGCACCTGGTCATCCAATGTGCCATTCACCGCCACTCCCGGAAAGTCACGCACGATTTCCAGAACGAACTCGGAAGGACGCTGCCGGGGCGTGACGATATACACCCGGTTCTTGGTCCGCGTCAAGGCCACATAAAAAGGCGGCGTTCCTCGGCATACTCCATCGAACGGTCCTCCTTCACGACATATCTCAACACCGGGTCGTCCTGCACTTGGGAAGGGAAGCCATACAATTCGTTACGGGCGTTGACGAGAATGACATAATCATAACCCAGTCCCTTGGCACGGTGGACGGTCATGAACTCCAGACGCGATGACGGGAACTTTTTGGATATCACATTACCCGTTTTCTCCTCATAAATGAAATCAGACGAGCGGCACAGGTTATAAGCGTCAAAGCCATAGCGTCCCAACAGAAGGATGGAAGGCTGCCGCCCGGGATTCTCGTCCTGTATCTGCCCGATGACCCGCTCCACCGTCTCGCCCACAAGGAAATACTTCCCTCCCCGGCCTTCATATTTCTTCCGGTCCACCTCCTCTGTATAGGTCTCCACCACGACAGGCCGGTCAATATGCTTGGGCGAAACGAAGCTCTTGCGAATCTGTGTCGCATTCTTTTGGATGAAACCACCTGCAATGTCAATCACTTCCTGAGCATTACGGTAAGTCCGGGCGATTGTCAGACTTGCCCCATAACCGAAAGATTCCCGGAAACGGGTGAACAGCGTGATGTCGGAACCGGCATAAGCATAGATAGACTGCCAATCATCGCCCACGGCAATGATTTTCGCATCACACAGCTTACCCAGCTCCTGGGTCAGGTTAAACCGTTGGCGCGAGATGTCCTGATACTCATCTACAATAATATATTTGAAATCCAGCTTCTTGCCTTTCACCTCCTCTTCCCGCAGAATCCGTGCGGAATCGTTGATCATGTCCTCGAAGTCTATCGCCAGCCTCTCCTTCAACCGCTTCTCATATTCGTGAAAGCATTGCTCACAAATGAGCATGAACAACTTGGTGCGCTCATTGGAAGTCCGGGCCTGAATACGGAAAAAAATCTTCCAATGCCAGCCCTTGTGTCTTGAAATTCCGGATGAAGGTGCAAACCAACTTGACCAATCTGGAAATGTACTTGTTTTCCTCCGTGCTTATGATTTTGTCGAAAATCTCACGCGAAGACCTTAGACACAGCTCAAAACCACACACCACAAATAGCTCCTCCAAATACTACAGAAAAACACGCCTGTCATTGTAATCCGAAAAAGCGAAAAACAACTCTGTGCCATGTTTCCGGTGCAACGCTATCTTATCCTCGATTTCCTGTTCGTACCGCATCAGCTCTTCTTCGGAATAACGGCTGTTCCATCCGTCTTCCGTAATGCCGAAATGCTCGATATAAGCCACGCGCCCATCCTGTTCAATGGTAAAATCCGGCGTGTAAAGTTTGTGGGAACGAAGGATATGATAAGGGTAAGGCTTCTCATACGAATAATCAATCCCGTTCATGAACAGGAAATTCGCAATCCGCACTTCCTGTGCCGAGCGCAGTGTCTCATGGGCAATGCTGACACACCGGCCCGTCCGACGGTCAATGACCTGCTCCGCATATTCCTCCATATTACCTTTCAAGGTAGAAAAGTCGGCCTTGGATACATAATTGAAAAAAAGCGTTAAGGTCATCTCCTTCGTAGGGAGCCTCAAAATAGCTTCCAAAGAAGAGGATGAGCTTGTCCACCAGCCCCGGAGAGTCCAGTATATTGCTCTTCAGATATTGGTTCACCACATGGAACATGAAGCCTCCGTCCACCACCGCCTTCCGGTTCGCGTCCTGTCTCCGGAGAATGGCATAGCCCGTTTTATGGAACGTCGTCACAGGGCAGTCTATCCCCATGGCCTTGTTGATCTTGTCACGAAGCTCACCCACGGCCTTGTTGGTGAACGAGATGACCAATATCTGGTCCGGCCTCACTTCCTTGCGTTCCACAAGATACTTCACTTTTGCCGCCACGGTCGTGGTCTTTCCGGCTCCAGCCCCGGCCACGACCAAAGTGTAGTCCTCATCCGAAAGCACCACACGCCGCTGTTCTTCGTCAAGCCGTATGCCCGCATCCACGTCTTGAAGGATGTGGTCCAGATAATACCGCTCTTCCTTCAGATGTTTGCTGACAAAGTGTTCATTATGCTTCTTCACGGACTTCGGTTCGCCCGATGCCAGATCTTGATAAAGAGCCAGGAACGCCCTTGCTTTCTTCACGCTGATTTTATTAGCCTTACAATACGGTTCCAGCATCTTCGTTTGCTCCAAAACAGAAAGAAGGGAATGGATATCCGCATACATCTCCGTAAGACCTTTATAATCACTACGAGCCAGAAAAGTGTCGCTATCCAGAATACACTTGGTGCCCTTTTTCAAAATCCCTAAGCCGTTCCTTCACGGAAACCTCTCCCGTCTCCGGAGCTGTCTCTCCCTTATGAAAATTCCGGTTTAAAGATGGCATGAGATTTCAAGTATTTTGTTTTGTGTTCGCGAATTTATAAAAAAACACATAAACATCCGCTGGCGCAAAGACTTTTTAAGAAAAAGAAAGGAACACGCCGGACTGATGTCCCACGCATTCCCTCCTTATACCTATTTTATATATATCACTCAGCGGCTGCCACGGCTTCCACTTGGCGATAGTTCACCAACTGGTCGGGCGTGAACTTGCGGATGAAGTTGAAGTGCTTCTCCACTTCGGCCTCGGCATAGTTCACATACACGTCCAGACTCTTGGCGAAGAGGTCGGGACGGCGGGTGGCATCCTGCAGCAACAAGTGACACATGATGGTGTCGGCCGCCATTTCCATCAGGCGGCGTGCCACGAAGTCATGCAATTCCTGATTGTTCATCTCCTTCACGGCGTTCGTGCAGGCATCGAACTTGTTGGCCATCTCCTTGATACGGGTCATGTAGCCCTCGAATTCCGGAGCCGTCGGCACAGCCTCAAACTCGCGGATGGTAGCAATATAAGCCCCGTTGGTCACGTAACGGATGGCGGCCACCGTCTGCAATTGGGTGGTACCCTCGTAAATAGACGTGATGCGCGCGTCACGATAAATGCGCTGGCAGGCATACTCCAGCATGAAGCCAGAACCACCGTGAACCTGTATGCTGTCGTATGCATTCTGGTTGGCGTATTCGGAGTTCATGCCCTTGGCCAGCGGCGTAAAGCTGTCGGCCAGTTTGGCGTACTTCTTCTGCTCGGCACGTTCTTCCGGCGTCAATTTGCGCTCGCGGGCAATGTCGTCCAAAGCCTTGTAGATGTCCACATAGCGCGAAGTCTGGTAGAGCAACGCACGGCCGGCATCGAGTTTGGCCTTCATCGTGGCCAGCATATCGTACACGGCCGGGAAGTTGATGATTTCCTTGCCGAACTGCTTGCGGTCCTTGGCATAGGCCAAAGCCTCATTGTAGGCAGCCTGGCTCAGGCCGACCGACTGGGCGGCGATGCCGAGACGCGCACCGTTCATCAGCGCCATCACATACTTGATCAGTCCCAACTTGCGGCTGCCGCAAAGCTCGGCCTTCGCGTTCTTGTAGACCAACTCGCACGTGGGTGAGCCATGAATACCCATCTTGTTCTCAATGCGGCGCACGTCCACTCCGCCGTCGCGCTTGTCGTAGATGAACATCGAAAGGCCGCGGCCGTCCTTCGTTCCTTCTTCCGAACGAGCCAGAACGAGATGGATGTCCGCATCGCCATTGGTGATGAAACGCTTCACGCCGTTCAACCGCCAGCAATTGTTGGCCTCGTCGAACGTGGCTTTCAGCATCACGCTCTGCAAGTCCGAACCGGCATCCGGCTCGGTCAGGTCCATCGACATGGTCTCGCCGGCGCAGACCCTCGGGATGAAACGGCTGTGCTGGTCCTCGTCACCGAACTCATACAACGTCTCGATGCAGTCCTGCAACGACCAGATGTTGCCGAAACCGGCATCGGCGGCAGCCACCACCTCGGCACACATCGTGTACGGCGTGATGGGGAAGTTCAGTCCGTTGTACTTGCGGGGCATCGTCATGCCGTTCATGCCGGCCTTCACCATCGCGTCCAGGTTTTCCACCGTGCCGCTGGCATAATCCACACGACCGTCATGGTGGTGCGGCCCTTCGGCGTCCACGCCTTCGGCGTTCGGTGCAATCACGTTGGCCGTGATGTCGCCCACGATTTCCAAAGTCTTGTCGTAAGAGTCCATGGCGTCGGCATAGTCCACCGGCGCATAGTCGAACTCGTCCTTGTCCCTGAAGTCGCGCTCTTTCAATTCCACGATGCGCTTCATCATCGGATTCTCCAAGTGATACTTGAGTTCCGGTATGTCTGAATAGTAATTAGCCATGTTTACTTGCTGTTTTGTTTGTAATACTTAATAAGCTTCGGCACGACTTCCTCCACCGTACCGTTGATGACGTAGTCGGCGATGGCGTTGATCGGTGCGTTCGGGTCGCTGTTCACCGAAATGATGATGCCGCTTTCCTTCATGCCGGCAATATGCTGGATGGCACCGGAGATGCCGCAGGCGATGTACACCTTGGGGCGCACGGTCACGCCCGTCTGTCCGATTTGCAGGTCGTGGTCGCAGAAGCCTGCATCGACAGCCGCACGGCTTCCGCCCACTTCGGCATGCAGTTCGTGTGCCAGCTCATAGAGCATGTCGAAGCCTTCCTTGCTACCCATGCCGTAACCTCCGGCAATGACGATGGAAGCGCCCTTCAGGTTGTTCTTGGCTTTCTCTACATGACGGTCAATGACCTTCACCACATATTCCGTTTCGGGTACATACTTGGCCACGTCGTGTACGACCACCTCTCCTTTATAATTCGGGTCAAGCACTTCGGCCTTCATCACGCCGCTGCGGACGGTGGCCATCTGCGGACGGTTCTCGGGGTTCACGATGGTGGCCACGATGTTGCCGCCGAACGCCGGACGGATCTGATAGAGCAGGTTGTCGTAGTGCTTGCCCGCCTTCTTGTCATCGTGCGGACCGATTTCGAGGGCGGTGCAGTCGGCCGTCAGTCCGGAATGGAGGGCGGACGAAACGCGCGGCCCCAGGTCGCGGCCCACCACGTCGGCCCCATCAGGCAAATCTGCGGCTGCTCTTCCTTAAACAAATTGACCATCACTGCCGTGTGGGGCAAAGACGTATAGGGCGACAGGCCCGGCGCATCGAAGATGTGCAGGCGGTCCACGCCGTAGGGCAAGATTTGGGATTCGATGTTCCCCGTAATACCGGCCCCGGCGGCCACGGCCTCGAGCTGCACGCCCAGCTCGTTGGCCAGTTTGCGCCCCTTTGTCAACAATTCCTGGCTTACCTCGGCCACCGTAGTGCCTTCAAGCTCGCAATATACAAATACGTTGTTCATGAGTCTTTATCCGATTGTATGGTTAGCCAATAATTCTTGTATCAATCCCTCCACGTCGGCGTCCGAAGCGGTGAGCACCTTGCTCTCCTTGGCCTTGAACACGATGTTCTGCACGGCCTTCACCTTGGTGGGCGAGCCGCTCAGTCCGCATTGTGCGAGGTCGGCGTCCACGTCGGCCGTCGTGAGCTGTCCCAGCGTGAGGTGGGGCTTTTCTCATATTCCTCGGCGTAGGGCAGTCCTTCCGCCGGCATCTCCATCGGCACCATGGCCCGCTTGTATTTCATCACCAGTTTGGCGTTGCGCGGACGGCACGGCGCAGCGCTGCCGTTCACGGTCAGCACGAGCGGCAAGGGGCTTCCACCGTCTCCACGCCACCGTCGATGTGACGCTTCACGGTCATTTTCCCGTCGGCGCACGCCAAGATTTCCTCCACGTAGGTCACTTGCGGCAATCCCAGTTTCTGTGCCACCTGCGGTCCCACTTGGGCCGTGTCGCCGTCAATGGCCTGGCGGCCTCCGAGAATCACGTCCGGGCACCCCGCTTTTGCGGATGGCCGTAGCGAGCGCATAGCTGGTGGCCAGCGTGTCGGCGCCGGCAAAAAGGCACGGTCGGTGAGCAGGTAACCGCCGTCGGCCCGCGATACAAGCTTTCGCGGATCACTTCGGCGGCGCGCGGCGGCCCCATGGTGATGACGGTCACGGTGGAACCCGGATTAGTGTCTTTCAGTCTCAACGCCTGTTCCAATGCGTTCAAGTCTTCGGGATTGAAGATCGCGGGCAGTGCGGAACGGTTCACGGTGCCTTCCGGTGTCATGGCGTCCGGCCCCACGTTCCGCGTGTCGGGCACTTGCTTGGCAAGTACGATGATTTTTTAAACTCATAGTTCTTTTCCTTAAATTATCTAATCAAGATTGTTTTTTCGCTTCATGGAAAAACCACAACCCGCAAATGTACTGATTTTATGGCAAGCGCCCAAGAAAAAGGGGATAAAGACGACTTCGCCCCTTTTGTACCGACATTTCATGCCTTCATCTCCTTTTTTCCGCCCGAGAGCCGCAGTTTCTGTGCCAAAACATTATCTTTGCAACGCGTTCACAGAACAAGACCATGAAAAATTGCGGCCGCATGGTGCCTATCTTGCAAGCCGCCGGAGGCATCGGCCGCCTGAAGGTTGCTGGGCGACACGGCCACGGCACATGCATGGACATACGCGTTCTTCGACCGCTTCGCCATTTTCCGGAACGATTTCTGGACCTACGACCGCATCGAACTGCAGCGCCGGAAAGGCACCGTCGCCCTGCGACGCGGCAACGAACGTGTCACGTTGCACCTCCCGTTTCGCGCCCGGCGCGACAGCCTTTGCACCATCACACCCGCCACCGGCGGCACGCCGCCACGGTGCGCCTGTGCCGCGTGCCCCCCCGTGCCGCGAGGGAAACCCCGACCTTGCCCACCGGTTACGCGGCGGACTCGGCCATCGTCCGTGGCTACCTTCCCTTCCGCAAGTCGCCGGAAGGCATTCTCCTCCGCGTGCCCTCCCCTTTGCGGAAGAGGACTTTGAAATCCGTCCGCGCGTGGATTCGCTGGGGCGGTTCACCGCCATCGTGCCCGTGACGGGCGCCACGGAAGTGCACATCAACAACGCGCTCGAGGGACTTTTCATGCCGGCCATCCTCTCCCCCGGCGACACACTGGCCCTCTACGCCGACGAGGAGGGGCGCATCTTCCTCATGGGCCGTTGCGCGGACTTCAACAGGGAAATCATCGAGGGTCACCGGCGGCTCGGCACCGTCAGGTACTCGGACTGGCACCGTTCCAAGGACCTTTCGCCCGAAGAATGGAAAACCGTGTGCATGGACGAACTGCGACTCAAGCGGCAAGTCCTCGCGACTTACGCGCAGGACGCCCCCACCCTTTCGCGCCAAGCCGCGGACTACCTCGACCGGAGCATCGCGCTGCAATGCGCCGGCCAAATGTTGCAAAAGGCGTTCACGCTCAAGCGGCGACAGTTTGAGCGTTTCCCCTCCTCTTTTCTCCACACCGTGGACTCCCTGCTGGCACTGGCCCGACCGCCCCCTACACGGCCTACGACGACCTGAGCTACGCCTTGAACAATTTTTGCCATTACCATTCCTCCCCCTGCCTTCCAGCGTGACGTGGCCCGCCACCACGCTGGCTGACTATCTGCACCGGAACGGCATCCACACCTTCAGCGACCGCGAACGGGCGGACCTCCTCTTGCTGGAAGAGGGCATCAGCATGTCCTTCTCCCTTGAATCGCTGCAGGCCGACTCGGCCATGTGGAAAGAGCGCATGGCCTCCTACCTGGACGCCATGGAACGGGCCGGCGCGCTCACACAGAGCGAAGAGTTCCGCCAACTGGCCAAGGCGCACCAAGACAAAATCAAGACGTGGGAAATCCGGCGCAATCTGGAAAAAGACCTCGCCCCCTGCGCCTGCTGCACGTCGCGGACAGCCTCAAGGCTTTCCATGCGGCCTGCGTCGTCTTGCACGAACTGGACCGCCGCCGGGCGCCTTTCCCGCAGGAAATCATCGGCTTCGCCCGCGAACGTCTTTCCGACCCTGAATTGTATGCCTTCGTGTCCGCCCGGCAGGAGCGCTACCAGCGGTTGCAAGGCCAGGACCTGTCTCACCCACAAAGCCTGAAAACCACAGAAGCGCTCGAAGGCATCGGAAGCCCGGACAGCCTGTGGGCCGAAATCCTGCGGCCGTACCGCGGCAAAATCGTCTATGTCGACTTCTGGGGCACATGGTGCGAGCCGTGCAAGTTGCAGATGAAGGCAGTTCCGGCGCTGAAAGCCTCGCTCGCGGACGAAGACGACATCGTGTTCCTCTATCTGGCCGTGCACTCACCGGAAGAAAGCTGGCTCAACTTCCTGAAAGAAACCGACCTGACCGGACGGAACAGCGTGCACTACAACCTGCCGCCGGAAATGGGACAGGCGCTGACGCGGCACCTGTCCATACAGGCCTATCCCACCTACCTGCTCATCGACCGCGACGGCCGCATGGCCGACCGCCAACCGCCCACGCCGCGCGACGGCGACCGGCTGGCCGGATACCTGCGCCGGATGGCGCAAGGCGCACAACAACAGACTCAAACAGAAAATACGCCATAATCATGAAAAAGAAAGACTTACTGACACTTTTACTCCTTGGATACGGATGGACCGCCACGGCCCAGACCGCCCAGAAATTCCGTCCGATGGAGGACGTGAACCACGTAGTGGACCTGACCCTCGACAGTCTGGAACTGGCCAACACCGCCCGCCCCGTGCCGGGCTCTTCCCGGCAGGGAGACCGCCCCGTGCTCTTCCTCGTGGGCAACTCCACGATGCGCACCGGCACGAAAGGCAACGGCGACAACGGCCAATGGGGCTGGGGATTCTTCGCCCACGAATATTTCGACGAAGCGAAAATCAGCGTCGAGAACCATGCACTGGGCGGCACGAGCAGCCGCACGTTCTACCGCCGACTGTGGCCCGACGTGAAGAAGGGCATCCGCAAGGGCGACTACGTCATCATCGAGCTGGGGCACAACGACAACGGACCGTTCGACAGCGGACGCGCGCGGGCTTCCATCCGCGGCATCAGCCCCACCGACTCCCTGAACGTGACCATCAAGGAAACCGGCGAACGGGAAACCGTCTACAGCTATGGCGAATACCTGCGCCGCTTCGTGCGCGAATGCAAGGCGCTGGGGGCGCATCCCATCCTGCTTTCACTCACCCCGCGCAACGCTTGGGACGCGAACCGGCCGGGACACGTGGGGCGCGTCAACACCACCTTCGGACTCTGGACACGGCAGGTGGCCGAGGAGCAGGACATCCCCTTCATCGACCTGAACGAAATATCGGCGGCCAAGTATGACAACTTCTCCACTTGGAAACTGAACTACCACTTCTATCTCGACCGCATCCACACCAGCGCCTTCGGCGCCCGGCTCAACGCCCGCTCGGCGGCCGAAGGCATCGCCGCCTGCACCCACCCGGGAATCAGCGGCCTGCAAGCCTGCCTGGCGGACATGGAACTGCCCGCCACGGACGTGAAGCGCGAAGAGGGCAAACCCGTGGTGTTCATCACCGGCGACTCCACGGTGAAGAACACCGACAAGGACCCCGACGGCATGTGGGGATGGGGCAGCCAGGCGGCCACCGTCTTCGACACGGACAAAATCACCGTGGCCAACGAAGCCATGGCCGGACGGAGCACCCGCACCTACCTGGAAGAGGGGCGCTGGGAAAAGATCTACAACAGCATCCGCCCCGGCGACTTCGTGCTCATCCAGTTCGGGCATAACGACATCGGCGACATCGACCGGGGAAAAGCACGCGGCGTCATCGCCTGCGCGCAGGACACGAGCCACGTCTACCGCGTGCGCAAGGGCGACCGGAGCTACAACGAGGTCATCTACTCCTTCGGCTGGTATCTGAAAAAATTCATCGACGACGTGCTAGAACGGCGAAACGACAGC
>VOFD01003028.1_pt1 | contig 26692 bp, 33 predicted proteins | sample 5384101 | NCBI WGS metagenome assembly VOFD01 (sample SAMN12384723, study PRJNA508395) | human gut metagenome | isolation source: healthy gut C | host: Homo sapiens
ACCGACAAGATGGCGGTTTTCTTGCATTGCTTTGCCGCCTGCATGCAGGGAAACCTTCAGCTGATAAAGATTAGGGTGCTCTGCATCCCACAGCTTTGCATTTTTACAAGCAGGGAAAAACGGACGCCATATCTTTTTCGTCCTCATGTGGCCGGGCGATATTAGGCAGAAAGAATTGGGCATATTTTTGATCGTTTGCAGCACTTTTTGGAAATTTACGACGCCATTTTTGATCTGGAATTAATACTGACGTGTCTTGTATCGTGTCATTTAATAAAAAAACTCGTTAATCTCGCCGGACAGCTGTGTGACGGGTTCCCCATCCAGCGTTAAAAGCTCCGCTTGGATCGACCCAGGCTGACCGCAAGCCTCAATTTCACACTCCACATGTACAACTGCTTGCGCATTGTCCTTTATTTCCGTATCAATATAGGTGCGGGCAATATGAGGATTTGGGAGCGCAAACAACGTAATCTCCCGAAGAATTCCACCGATATTGCAATGCGCATAGTAGCTTGCCCACGCGGTGTTGCTGATTTTTTCTCCTTCGGGATTCCAGATGCCCTTGCGCTCCCCCTCCACATCTGTTACTCCGACCACCAGCATAATTTCTTTTTCATGGGCAAAGGGAGTAATTTCACAATCCCAAGCTGTAAACCCACCAATGTGCGTTTTTAAAAACTGGTTATTTACCCATACGCGCGCATTGGAATATACTCCTTCAAAGCGCAGGAACACACGCTTTTGGGCAAATGAATCCGGGATTGAAATTTTGCGGCGATAATAATACTCTGTATTGTTTTCAATATCGAACCCTTGTAGGATAAGCGATCCCGGCACCACAACCTTCCGCCACCGGTCGGGAGCGATGGTATCAAAATCAAAATCCTGATTGTTAGCATAGGGGGATGGAATCGATGCAATTTCTTCAAAAAGGAATGTCCATTCTGCCTGATCCCGGTGAGTAAGGCAGGAAAATGCTGCCTTACCCATCACCCTTTCCGGTATCGCAGGCAAAGATGGTGTTTGATATTGGCTCTTTTTCCAGTCTACACGCTGAAGCATTGTGCCGGTCCGCCCTTTCCGTATCGTAAAAAAGTTATTCCGCCTTTTCATCGAACACAACAGCCACTTTGCCACATTTGCCGCCTGCCATCAGCGCATAAGCGTCACCTGCGCGCTCTAGTGAAAAACGGTCTGTCACGAGATCTTCCGGATGAATATTCCAGCGCACTAATTTATCAACAAGATCTTCCATGCGCCAAAGGGAGGTTACCCAACTGCCGTAAATCGTTTTCTGGCCGTGTATGATGTCAGGGGAGGGCTGGAAGGTGCAGGTGTTTCCCTCTCCAACAAATGCAATTTTTCCATAGCTTTTTTCGTTGCGCGAATTGCGAGCTGCCTGCCCTGATCGTTTGCGGAGCAGTCCACAGCTTTTTCGGCTCCCTTTCCCCGGTGACCGAGAGGATTTTGCCCAGCGTTTCCTCATTCGATTGGAACACATAATCAGCCAGATGGAGGTCTTGCGCAATTTTCAAGCGTTCCGCATCATATTCAACGCCAATCAGCTTATCAGCGCCCATGGCGCGTGCAAGCTGAAGAGCAGCCAAGCCAACCGGGCCGGGCCCACAATCAACACGGTGTCGTCACCGCCGATTGTGATCTTTTCCAACGCCTCATATACGGTGCCAAAGCCACAGGCAACCTGCGCGCCATCCACATAGGTCAATTCATCCGGCAGCGGAATCAGATCCTTTTCTTCTGCTAGGAGATACGGCGCCATCCCGCCATTGCGCTGCCAGCCATAGGCCTGCCGGTGCCCGAGGTGCAGGAGATTGCATAGCCACGGCGGCAATCGTAGCAAAGGCCGCATCCGCTGATGTGATAGACAATCACGCGGTCGCCCTTGTGAAAACGGCGAAGCCCTTCCCCTTCCTCGATGATAATGCCGCACGGCTCATGCCCAGCAATGGTGCCGTCGATGTATCCCTCCGCGCCTTTGCCGGTATGTTCGCGATAAATACAGCGGATATCGCTGCCGCAGATGGTAGACGCCATCGTTTGAATCAATACCTGCCCATGGCCAGGCTTTGGAATATCAAATTCCTTGAATTCTACAGTGCTGTTCCCGGGCAGCGTTGCCCCAATCATTTTACCATTCATGATACATTCTCCTTTATCCATCTGTTTTCATCATATATCCAGTGGGCCAAATGGCCATCCAGATCCCATAGCTCCCGCCAATCATCGGCGCCCTGCCATAGAAACACTTGGCCTTTTACCAGGCGGCAATTGCGGTCTGCCAATGCGATGCGGGCCATATCCTCTTCTGAAAGCTTCTCCTGTGCTGCCGCTAAATTAGCGGCAATATTAATCGGATTGCCCGAAAAGGGAATTGGCGTATGGCCGCGTGTTACCGCCCATTTGATGCAAATCTCCTGCGGCGAACAGTGGTATTGGAGGGCCAGCTCTTGAATAATCTCCATTTTAATATCAGAGATATCCCCTCTGTGCGGTCACGCTCCGGTCGGTTCGGGCTGCCGAGCGGGCAGAATCCAATGATTTCCATGTTGTGTGATTTGCAGTAGCTGTACAATTCCGGTTGCTGAAAAGAGGGATGGAGTTCCATTTCATTTGCAAAAGGAGGAATTTCACAAAGCGGTAGAATCGCCTCTAATTTTGGAATCGTCATATTGCTCACAGCAATTTCCCGCACGAGACCTTCCTTTTTAAGCGCTCCATCTGCCTCCATGCGATCATAAAATCCTCAACAAAAAAGGGCCTACTGGATGGATTCCGGCTATCCCCAGAGCAGCCTTTCGCATGGCTGTTGGGAAACGGCCAATGCAGGATGTAAAGATCTAAATAATCCAGCCCCAAATCGTTGAGCGATTGCCTGCAACTGGCAAGCACCTCGCCCTCGCCATGGCAATCGTTCCACACCTTGCTGATTACAGTCATTTCTTCCCTTGTAACAAGTTCCGCTGCAAATGCACGCTGGAACACCGTTCCAATCTGCTTTTCATTCCCATATACACTGGCGCAGTCAAAGGTACGGTAGCCGCATCGGATTGCTTCATAAACCGCCTGTGCAACGGTTTCACTATCATATCGGTCAGAACCGAACGTGCCAAATCCTATTTTTCCTAACACATAACCCTTCCTATTCTTTGCTTATTTCGAAACGTTTCGGTTTTTGCGTAAAAAGCCCCTCCTCTCTTTATTCCACTTTTCGAACCGAGCTGCCGGCTTCCAAAGCGGCATTCAAAATAATATTTCGTTTTGCCTTTCCATCCAGCTGTTCCAAAAGCAAAGTGGCGGCTTCACGGCCAATTTCCCGCAACGGCTGATTGACTGTTGCGATTTTTTGCGTAATCACTTTGCTCAGCTCATGGTTATCAAATCCAATGAAACTATAGTCCTCCGGGATTTTACAGCCCAGTTCATTGATAGCGATGATAGCGCCAACCGTCATTTCATAGTTTGTAACAAAAACAGCGGTAACGCCATTTTCCGCCTGAAGAATCCGCTTCATCGCTACATAGCCGCCATCCACCGTAAAATCCCCCTGGCAGATCAGGGAAGCGTCATAGCATCCGGCGATTTGCAGTGCTTCCTCATAGCCCTTCCGGCGTTCATCCGCAGTAAACATCCCCTCAGAACCGGAAATTAAGGCGATCCGGCGATGCCCATGATCTGTCAGCATTCTAGTCGCTCTGGCGCTGATTTCTCGGTTGTTAATCAGCACGTGGGAAACGCGATCGCTGAGCGTGAAACGATCGATTGCAACCGCAGGCAAATCTTGAGGCAGCAGATCGAAAACTTTTCCGTCCGTTGAAATCGGCATCACAATCACGCCATCAACCATCTTCGATTCCAAAAAGCGCAGGGATGTTTTCTCGATTTCGGGATCGCTCCGGCAATCACATACCAAGATGCCATACCCATGCCGGCGCAGCTCATCCTCCATTTCACTGACGATTAGGGTGCTGAATGTATTGGATAATTCCGGGATCAGTACGCCAATCGTCATGGATCGGTGCGTTTTAAGCCGCGCGCATATTCATTGCGCACATATCCCAGCTTTTGAATGGCAGCTTCAATCAGCTCTTTATTTTTGGGCCGCACATTCGTCCCATTGAGATAAGCGCTGATTGTTGCATAGCCCAGCCCAGTCTCCCGTGCAATATCTTTAATCGTGGCAGCCATACGCTCCTCCAAACTCGAATCGTTTCGGTTTGTATTTTATCACGGCTTGTTTCTTTCGTCAATATGTACTAGAAAATAATTGAATTCTTTTTTGCTTGTGCAGTATGCTGATGCTTTGCGCCGTTTCCACCGGTTGGAGCGCCATCCATTGCCGCTTAAAAGCTACAGCTACTCGTGATAAGCGAAAAGGGTGAACGTCGGATTTCATAAAATCATAGCTCTTTTCTGCAAAATATGCTATACTAGAGTATTGAAATCATCATAAACTGGAGGGCACAAAATGAACGTACAGATTTTAGAAAATGCACAGGCAATCGGCGCGGCGGTAGGCCAGCTGTTCGTTGAGCAGGTCAAAACACAACCGGACAGCGTCTTGGGCCTTGCGACGGGCTCCTCCCCGATTCCGACCTATCAGTATATGGCGCAGGAATATGCAGCAGGGCATGTTTCTTTTCGAAATGTTACCACCTTTAACCTTGATGAATACTGCGACCTGCCGCAGAAGGATCCAAACAGCTACTATTCTTTTATGTTTGACAACCTTTTCCGCCACACGGATATTGACTCGGCACGCGTTAATTTTCTCGACGGCAACGCTGCGGATGACAAGGCGGAGTGCGCACAGTATGAAAAGCGCATCAAGGACGCAGGCGGTATTGACTTGCAGCTGCTCGGCATTGGCAACAACGGCCACATCGGATTCAACGAGCCGGCAAAAGAATTCACGCACACAACATATAAGGTGGCGCTTACGCAAAGCACGCTGGATGCAAACAAACGCTTCTTCCCGGATTCCGACATGCCGCGCTACGCGCTGACAATGGGCATCGACAGCATCATGCAGGCGAAGCGGATTGTTTTGATTGCCACGGGCGCGGCTAAGGCGCAGGCGGTGCGCGATATGATTCGGGGGCGGTCTCCCCGGAATGCCCGGCGAGCATTCTGCAAAATCATGCAGATGTACATATCTTCCTCGATCGTGAGGCGGCAAAGCTGCTGTAAGGGTCTTTCAATTAAAAAAGCCAGGCCTGCCGCAATTAATACACTGCGGCAGGCCTTCTTGATTCAGATTTATCCCCCTATACGCTATCCTTAACCAGCGTGGACAGATGCAGAAAAGCTTTGCTTCCATCCTGCGTAAATAGGAACTGCACAGGCAAATCCATGCTTCTACTCGGCGCCCGGAATTTTCCTCCCGTGCCCTCATCGGAAGCGGATACGCTCCCCTTCCCGCGCATGATCTGAAAGCCATCCCACGTTTCAGTAACGGTATACTGGCCCAGACGGCGGTAAAAATTCAGAAATTCCTGTTTGGAATATGCCGTCTCATACAGCACGCCCGGATCAAATCGGAAATAGAGCGTCCCCTGCGATTCCATCAAGGCGATCAGATGATAAGGAAACACAAAGGTTTGCTCTGTCGCCCCCACGCCTAATCTGGCCTCCATATCAAACAGCAGAAAATTACAGCGGGAGCCCGCTTTTTCTCCGGTTTGCCGCTGGATGAGGTAGCAGGCCGCGGGTAATGTCCGCCAGATCAGCAGGGAATCGCCACCGAACCGTTTTTTTGCCTCATAGCCCTCCCCTAGCCGGTCGGGCAGTTGATGTGCGAGCTCCGCCAGATCCTCACACTGAAAGGAGGTGGCAGGGCCATGGGATAGGCCTTTTGTCCGATAGGGAATTTCAATTGGCTCCCCATAGAAAAAATCGTTCGCATGCAGCGTGCGGATCGTGCGCACCCTGCCGGACTGGGTCAGGGCAAGAGCCAGAATAGCGGCCACAGCAAGCAGGAGAGCGATTCCAGCCATGGCAAAGAGGCATTTCCGGTTGCGTGAATGCTGCGTTTTTTCATCCATGATTCACAACCCCTAAATAAAATAATCATTCAAACGGCAATACATCGAGCGGACCTTTGCCTAGTTCAATATGGATTGATGCAACCCTTTCGTTTGCATCAAACTCTAACGTTTCTCTTCCGCCAGTTCCCGCAGCAACTTGATCTCCCGCGCGTGGCCCTCGTCCTCATGCGGCGTTTCTAAGCACATCGGCAGCTTTGCGAGCACAGGGTGCCGCACGATACGTGTGAACGCCTCTAGGCCGATCCGCCCTTCTCCGATGGTCGCGTGGCGGTCTTTCGCGCTGCCCCGCTCGTTTTGGCTATCCGCCAGATGCACGGCGCGCAGCCTCCCAAGGCCGATTACGCGATCGAAGGCGGTCAATACGCCGTCGAGATCGTTTACGATATCATAGCCCGCGTCGAAAACGTGGCATATATCCATGCAGACGCCCATTTTTCCCACCAGCTCCACACGGTCGAGAATCTCCCGCAGCTCTTCGAATCTACGGCCGATCTCGCTGCCCTTGCCCGCCATCGTCTCCAGCAGGATGGTCGTAGCCTGCTCCGGCCAAAGAATCTGATTGAGGGTATTTGCAATCAAAGATATCCCCGCCTCCGCGCCCTGACCTACATGGCTGCCAGGATGAAGATTATAGAAATTGCCGGGCAGCGCCTCCATGCGGCTAAGATCATCCGCCATGGTCTCCAACGCGAATTCACGCACGCGCGCATCCGCCGAGCAGGCGTTGAGCGTATAGGGCGCATGGGCAGGACCGGCCCAAACCCATGCGCCGCCATCAGCGTCCGCAGGGCCTGCGCATCGGGCAGATCCAAGGGCTTTGCCTTGCTGCCGCGCGGATTGCGGGTGAAAAACTGAAATGTATTCGCCCCAATGTGCAGGGCGTTGCGGCCTAGGGCAAGAAAGCCCTTGGAGGAAGAGAGATGGCACCTAAAATCAATTGCGGCATAGCAAAACGACATCCTTTCTAATACGGAACCGATAGATGGAGAGTTTTTTATCCGTCTAATCAAACAGCGAGGTTTGCGCGATAAGTAGACTTTCCGCACGGACTTCGACGATTTTCTCCGTTCCATCCGGATGACCAAGCAGCATGGGAGAATGCGGTTCATGCCTTTGCATTCTTCGGCGGGCCCGTTCTATCCCCTGGTTAGCATAGCAGTAAATACAACCGTTGATGCAGCTATGATACGAACCGATATCCATGCTTTCCATGCAGCCGCAAAAAGGGGCGCTGATTGGGATCCTTTTTCGCATGGACGGGGCGGCCAAGAATACGACGGATTTGCTCGGAATCGATACAGGCCGCATGGGTAATCCTATACGGGGTCAGGTCCACCGCCTCCGAACAGGTAGAAAGCGGCAGATCGTAGCGCGCCGCTGTGCTGGAAAAAGCTACGCGCAACAGCTCGCATTGTGGCCTCCTCTACCTCGCGAAAACCACTTTGATCCTTTGCATAGCGGTCAAAAAAGCTGAAAACACAACGGCATGTATCGGCATGGAGAAGCGCGCACAAGCGTTCAAATTGCTCCCCGTGCCAGTTTAAAGGATGTGCCTCATCGATGATAACGGGATCATATCGCCAAACGATGCGCTCCGGCCCAATGATAGCGCTCAGGCGGTGAAACGTATCAATTCGCTCATCCAAAGCGGGGAGATTCTGTTCAATCGCCGCTTCATAGGGGTTGAGTGTGAACTGAAAATAGAAGGGATAGCCCAGTTGTTGGATTTCCGGCAAAAAATCGAGAAACGGCCGTGGGTTTTGCTCCAAAATACAATACAATCCACCACGTCCGGCGAGAGCGGAATTTTGCGAAGCATATGCAAATTTTCGGCATATGGATTCGGCACAAGGGCAAAGCCCTCCCGCAGCCGGTTGAGAAACCATGCTCCATACCATGCCGGGATATCCGTGCGGCGGCTGGCGCTGAGGATCACAGCGCGCCTCTTTTCTTCAATTTGGCGCAGGAGCTCTTTTTCTTCCTCCCGGCGCTGCCGGCAGCAGGCTACGGCGGCAGCCCGCCTCCCACTCCGCCTCATCCTCAGGCGTTTCCAGGATAAGCTTCGGCACCTCAACCGGCTTCTCATCATCATCGAGCGCAACGGTGACGAGATAGGCGCGGTTGACAAGCTTGCGCTCGCCGTTGAGGCTTTCCACAAAGGTGTCCACCCGCACCTCCATCGAAGTGCGGCCCACATAGGTGATTCGCCCCTTAATGACAACGGTATCGTTCGCGTAGGCCGGCGCCTTAAAATGCAGATGGTCAATAAAGGCCGTGGTCACATTCCGATTGCTGTGGCGGCGCGCTACCACGCCCGCGACCACATCGATCCATTCAACAAGCTGGCCTCCAAAAAGCCGGTGATAACCGTTAATATGCTCCGGCATGATAATCTGCACTTGGCTGGTCATGGAATCAGATACACGCTTCGGTGCGAGTTTGGTCATAAAAAACATCCTCCATTCCATAGGTTTGATTACAGATTTATTCTATCCGAAATAGCAGGCCTTTTCAATGATGAACCTTACCGGATTCTTGCATTCATTGCTGTAAATCTGTATAATAGAACAAAAGCATCAGTGTACAGGGGGAACATCGCCGTCAGGGCGTGCCCAAACGCATGCTGACTGCGTTCGGCTCGACTGGCGACAGCCAGCCGTCGCCCTGCGGTTCTTGTCATCCTGCGTCTGGGACGCCTTGACGGTCCTTTGGAGTTTTCAGCCTGTGGCCGTGCTTCTGGCAAGGCAGACGACGCAGCTTTCCTTGCCGGAAAGCAAGGAGGATAACGCAGCCAGGGGCGCGGCCACAGTGCTAAAAACCGATGTGTACCCCTGTACACTGATGCAATAGCGACTTAATATATAAAATTACCACTTGGAGGCGGCGTAACATTGAAAAATATTTTAGTTACCGGCGGTGCGGGGTTTATCGGCGGTAATTTCATCCATTATTTATTGGGCAACCGACCGGATTGCCACATCACCTGCCTGGACGCCTTGACCTATGCCGGAAACCTAGAAACGCTGAAAAGCGTGCTGGAGGATTCACGCCTGCGGTTTGTGCATGGAGACATCACCGATCGGGAAGCTGTTTATCACTTATTTGGAGAGGAAAATTTTGACGCTGTTGTAAACTTTGCGGCGGAGAGCCATGTGGATCGTTCGATCGATACACCGGAGGTCTTTTGAAAACAAACATTTTGGGCACACAGGTGCTTCTCGATGCTTGCAATCGGTTTGGAACCGGCCGCTACCACCAGGTATCTACGGATGAGGTTTACGGCGACCTTCCGCTCGACCGGCCCGACCTGTTTTTTACAGAGGAAACGCCTATTCACACCTCCTCTCCCTACTCTGCGAGCAAGGCGTCGGCTGATCTGCTTGTAACGGCTTATTACCGCACATATGGCACTCCGGTTACTATTTCCCGCTGCTCCAACAACTACGGCCCGTATCATTTCCCGGAAAAGTTGATTCCCCTGATGATCTTAAACGCTTTGGAGGATAAGCCCCTGCCCGTTTATGGAGATGGTAAAAACGTGCGCGACTGGCTGTATGTGGAGGATCATTGCCGGGCAATTGAGCTTATTTTGGAAAATGGCCGGGTCGGGGAAGTTTACAACGTGGGCGGTCATCATGAAAAGCAGAATATCGAAGTAGTCAAAACCATCCTGCACGCGCTTGGCAAAAAGTGAAGAGCTTATCGCCTTTGTAAAAGACCGCCCGGGCCATGATAGGCGCTATGCTATTGATCCATCCAAAATTCACCGGGAGCTTGGCTGGCTACCGCAGACAAGCTTTGAGGACGGCATTCAAACAACGGTGGAATGGTATTTGCAAAACCGTTCCTGGTGGGGAACACATCCGAAGCGGCGATTATAGAAGATACTATGAGCAGCAGTATGGGATGAAATTATAATTTGATATCTTTGCACTGGCCTTTCATTGAGAGGCTGGTGCTTTTTACTGTTAATAACGGAAAAAGTGGGTATAGTATGACTAAATCTTGCAGGAAAGGATACGACAAGAATATGTCTTATGTTGACCCCAAACTACGCCCCTATTTTGAATCGCTTTCCATTGATCTAAAAACGAAATTCTAAAGCAGGATGTGGAGATCAAATCGCTCAGCGATCTCATTCAGTGCCTTGACCGGATTGTAAAAGCAGGATAAAATTCATAAAACAATCCCGCTGAACGTATACTACTCCTGTAAAGGAGCTGAGGCGATATGATTATTAAATGGAAGCCGTTGGTTGTGAATTTGCTCATCAGCCTGGGGGTGGGTGCCGCTTCCGCGCTTTTCACTATGAACAATATGAAGGCCGTCTACGCTGACCTAAACCTTCCTCCGCTTTCCCCGCCAGCATGGGTGTTTGGTATCGTCTGGACGATTCTCTTTTTTCTAATGGGCATTTCCGCTTACATGGTCTATACCTCGGACGCAAACAGCGACCGCAAACGCAATGCGCTTATCATTTATGGCGTTCAGCTGATATTCAATCTGCTCTGGTCAATCTTCTTTTTTAACAAGCAATGGTACTGGTTTTCTTTTGCGTGGCTGATCGTGCTCTGGTTCCTGATCTTGACGATGATCGTTATGTTTTCTAATATCAGCAGGAAAGCGGCGCTGCTGCAAATCCCATATCTTCTCTGGGTAACCTTCGCCGGATATTTAACAGCAGGCGTGGCAATTTTAAATTAAAACCCAAAGAGGTGCGCCGCTGTGGGCGCACCTCTTTTTTTATAGATGGAAGTCAGGAGGATTGGACTGCCGCATTGCAGAATGGGACAGTGTTGGTGCCAGCGTTGCCGATGGTGCCGAAGATTAACCCCACAAATGACAAAGTATATTGGCCAAAAGCAATGGTAAGTGGATCGCTTTACAATTAAACACATGGTTCGGCCGGCTCAAGCCTCACAAATCGTTTTGGTGGTTTCCTTCAAAAAGAGCATCCTTGAGCTGAATTAAAATTTTGATTTCCATTTGTGAAATAGCATTCAGATTTTCATTGATCCGTTGAAATAAAACGTTATCTTTGGTCATATTATATTTTATTACTATCCCAAAAGTATTTCTACAAAGCTGCAAATTATCATAAAGCAATTGATTAAATTCCGAAGAAACTTGAAAATACTTTTGAATTAAAAGAAAAAATTTGAGATCGATCTCTTAACGTTCGGAAACTTCTCAGATCAATATCATTTTTCATCTCACCTCCCTGTAAAACATTTCTTTTTAACTTTTCAAATGCCTTATATCCTTTATTATCTTGCTTAGGATTTAAATATTGATCGATATCACGCTTTATTTGATGCACATCAAAGGCATCAAAATGATATGACTCTACTACCTTTAAAGGGTAAAACTTAAAAAATGTTCAATCCTATTTCGAATAAATGCCTTATATAATACATTCATAGGAATTCTTTGCGGCATATAATCCTGATGACGATTATATGCGATCGTATAAAAAAGTCTGATCTTCGTCACAAAAGCCATAAATTAATATTTCATGCTTAAAATTATATAACTGATAGGCGGCTCGCTCTGGTATATATTTTTCATTGACGCATAAAAAAATACGTAATAGCCTTGTTCTATCCTTTTACAAATTGTTTTTATGACGTCTTTGCCTGGATAGTGAAGTGAAATTTTGAAGTTAAAACATTTCCAAAACCAAAACAGCGGCAAGTCATAGGTTAACACATTTCCATATCGTTTGGCATATTCAATCGGGATTAAGTTTTGAATCAGCCATCTTTCAGAAAAAACGACTATCCGCATTTAAAATTGATAAGGGAAATGCAGAAGTGTGCAAATCTAAACATTGCGGCGATTCACAAATGGGCAGTATTTTTTTCATTATTATAAATCCTACTTTCTGAAAAAAGACGCTGATGGGGTTATGAAACCCTTTCACAAGCCCTACTTCCCTCTCGTTTTCTTATGGTTTTGCCTGTTGCGATTCTGCTATTTTATCCAAACGTATTCTACTGTCACAGCCTTTTTTAACGTACTCCTCAATGACTTTACATGGGTAATGACTACAGAATCCGCAATTTTTACTTATTTTGTTGTGCGCGCAATTGCGTACCGGGCAGTCGCCACACATTTTACTTTGGTCAGTTTTTGGGGACAGACAGCCTTCGCACTCCATATCCTCTGGTGCAAAAGAGCAATGCTCATTTGAATATTCCGATGCTAACGTTATTTTCATGGCAGTGTCGTTGGTTTTGGTGGCAATATAAACGGGGCATTCGCTACAAAGCAGCCCACAATATGCAATATAATCCATCATTCTAGCCCTTTCTTACATCAATTTTTTATTTTCATTTAAACGGGAGATTATCTTTTCAAGTCTGTTTTTTCTACCGTTTTCTGTTTTGGCATCAAAATAAAATCCGGTAAAATTACGTTGAACGGACGGAGACATGGTTTTAAAATTTTCATGTGCCAATTGGTGCGGCTGTAGTATTTTTTCGAATGCATCCACCTGATCCGGGGAAATTGGAACTGGTTTGGGTAAATTCCACATTCCATTTTGTTTTTTGCCTCTTCTACCGCCTTTTCGCCAAATTCCGTCATAAGTCCTTTGGTACGCAAATTGCGTACAATATTTTTATTTTTCTCAGACCATCTGCTTTTTTTTTTTGCCTGCGTTTAAAATACTTGATATACTTTTCCGAATCAATCTGATTCATTTGTCCGTCGATCCACCCAAAACAAAGCGCCTCTTCCAAGGCCTCTCCAGCTTTAATTGTTTTTGGCCCGCCTTTTTCCCAAAAACCAACCATACTCCCTGGTCACTATCGTGATTTTCCATCAGCCAGTTACGAAACTCGGCGCGATTAGAAAACTGTAAAATTTCACTCATTTGATAAACCTCCATCTTGATATTTGCCGACTCATTGAAATCAGTCCTTATTCAGTTTTTTACAAATATATTGATATAGCAGCCGAACATTGCTGATATTGTTCATATCCAATCCTCATCGTCAAATTCAAACCCAAACTCTGATTCAAGTACAAGCACAATTTTAATATAATCAATAGAATTGATCCCTAAATCAATTAACTGATCCTCTTCTTTTATTTTTTTTTCGTCTGATAAGTCTAAAAATAACTTAATATGATGTAAGAGCCGATCCCCACATTGGTTGTCGTATCCATGCTACATTTCCTCCTCAGCTATTTTTTCATAAAAAAGGCGCGAAAGGGTTCTGTTTTAATCATATGTAAATACAATTTTCTTGCTTGTTGATACTGATGAACCATTGCCTGAACAAAACGGTCGTTTTCACGTTTTGCACGATTTAAGTCACAATCAACATAAATGATCTCAAAATATTCCGATAAAAGTTTTCCCAACTGATTTTTTATTTTGCCTCAACTGCTGCACGTACGCAGAGATATCTTCATGATAAAGAATATATATATCTCGAAACACGTGAATAAATTCCATAAAATCATATTGCATACGATAAATCGGCTTTGAATCAATATACTCTAAAAGGAAATCGTTTACTTCCGTGCCCAATCATCCTGGTAGTGATAAGCTAACGGCGTTAAATAGGTGAATTCCTATTTAGTAATCCCCTGTTCTTTAAATCCTGATATACTTTTTTGTATTATAGTAGACTTGCAACCTATTTGTGTAATTTTCAAGAATGTAAGTCTGAACTTCCTTTAAGAACACAAAGTTCTCTCTCAACGTTGCTTTGGTAGAAAGTGGATTGAGCATGATGTAACCTATAATAACATCAATATCATTTTCTGTAAAAAGCCGCAACGCCCGACGATTGTCATCAACATTTGCAATTTTACCGTAGAAATTAAGATCCTGTTCGTTTGCAGCCTCAAATCCAATGATGACTTGTGTAAACCCAGCTTTGCGCATCAATCGTATCAGAGGTACATCCTTCTCCTGAAAGGTTTCCGCTCTTAAAAACACCGGAATGACATACGATCTGGATATTCCACGATTTGCTTTGACAGTGATTCTACTCTTTGTTTACCTAATTTCCCCGGGTCTTCGAAGCTACCGTCATTGAACGTAAAGCATTGAACTCCATATTCTTCATGCAGTTCGCGAATTTCCTGAAAAACATCATCCATATCCCTTCCTTCCCACCGGCTGCTGTATTCATTCGCGCAACAAAATGTGCAATGACCGCAACACCCGCGCGAAGTAGAGATCCGGGATACATAATTGTTTTTTTGAAAGGATAAAATGAGATTATCCGTGCTGGACGTCGCATGTCCTCTATATTGATATGCGCCAGCTTTTTCTCTTCTATATCTTCTCTGGTTTTGACCGAATTAACAACGGATAGAGCGGTGTTGTTTTCAACTGCGCGCACAATTTCCAGCATTGGATACTCACCTGCTCCTAGAATAACGCAATCAATATCACTACAGTCTTCTAAGATTTCAGCAGGTGCGCTGGTAGCCAAATGCCCACCGGCAACGACAACTGCATTTGGATTCATTTGTTTGATAATACGCGCTATTTTAAAAACAAACAATGCATTCGTATCAAACATGGGGAACCCATAAATATTGTATTGGTGATAATTTGTTTGTATATATTGCTCCACTTGCGGCCTGTCTTCAACATAATGTATATCTACATCAATTTTGTGCTCCCTTAGAAACGAAGCAATGCAGCCAATTCCTAAATTGTCTGTATATTTACTACCTTTTTCAAGTGCATTTATCAGTGCGACCTTCATGAAGGACACCTCCATATGAAAACTACATTTATTCGAACTCTGTAATATTAAATCCTGCATTTCGATAACCGAAAGGCTTTTGATATTCTACCAAACTGATTGAACCATTTTTTACAGGGCATTTTAGATCAAACTTTGAGTCGATCATTGAAAAAAAGATATCGAATAAAACTCCCATGAGTTACTACGAGAACCAGTTTATCTTGATTTGCTTTACATTGATCTTCTAAAAAACTGATATGCCCTTCGTCTAATATGTGCAGCTGATTCGACTCCGGATTTTCCGATTTCAGCATCCCAGTCAATATCTGTTACTGATTTTCCCTGCAAATGCCCAAATTCCGCCTCCCTAAGCGATCATCAATATAAATTTTGCCTGCGATTGCGGTTCGAATGTATTCGGCGGATTCTCTGGCACGGCGCATGGGGCTGCTGAAAATAACAGCTTCTTCAGCAAGATTATGCCGAATCCACTGCCCCAATTGCATGCACTGCAAAATTCCCTGCTCTGTCAATCCGGCCTCACTGTTTCCATCCAGAACGCCCTGCCGATTGAGTTCAGATTCTCCATGCCGTATAAACGCAACTAACAAAAATACCCCTCCGTCCATCTTCTATCTTTCCAAATAGCCTGACACGGTTTTTATTCCATCCAGATTTTCGATACCAAAGGTACGGATTTGTTTTGTCTCCTGCCCAACTAAATACTGCAAAACATTTTTAGGCCCTGATTCAATTGCTATCGTTATACCAGCACGAATCGAATACTCTACACATTCACGCCATCGAATCGGCGAAGTTAACTGGCTTATCAAGCGATTTTTAATCCCCTCCCGCTGAACCGGATAGACGTGTGCATCATAGTTGGCAAGAACTTCTCCTGAAGGCACCCCAAATGTAACATCTTCCAAAAGCTTCCGCATGGACTCACCCGCCTCATTCATAAGCGGGCAATGGTATGGTCCGCTCATATTTAAGGGATAGATTACAGCGCCAATGTCTTCTAATTGTGCGGCTGCTTTATAACATGCCTGTTTCGTTCCGGAAATAGAGCAATGATACACTGTATTTATCTCTGAGATATACAGTTCTTCTCCTGAAGCGAGCATTTTTTGGCATATTTCTTTCACCTTTGATATTTCCACATTTAAAACCCACATCATCGCGCCATTCAGGCACTGTGTTTGCTCTTTCACTAGCCGCCCACGTGCAAGCACAAGTTGAATTGCGTCTTCATACGTGAGGATCCCTGCTGCGCATAAGGCGCAATATTCGCCCAGGCTATATCCAAGAAACAAATTGGGAGTTACTCCAATTTCACTTTGGTACACTGCATAACACGCCATATTAACTGCAAATATGGCACATTGGATATACTCCAAATGCTCCTGTGGATTTACATGTTCGGCACCAAAACAATAGTCAAGCAAATTAAGGCTTAATATATCACACGCTTCATCCATAACATCTCTTGCACTGGTTCTGTTCTCATAAAAGTCCTTCCCCATACCTGTTTGCTGGGAACCCACACCCGGGAACATCATCATAATTTTTTCCATAAGTGTTCCTCTTGATTAAATTTGTTCCATCAGTGCCTTTCGATCAACTTTTCCACTGGTGGTTTTCGGCAACTGATGGATATGGATATAGCGATTGGGGATCATATACTGAGCAAAAAAATCCTGCAAATATGATTTTAACGTTTCCACTGGAATTTTGATTTGCTTTCGTAAAACATTGCAGTATCGGCAAAAAACTTCCGTTGTTTTTGCAATCACCGCACAATTTGTAATATCAGGACAACGTAGCATGACACTTTCTATTTCTTCCAACTCCATACGCTGTCCATGAATTTTAACTTGATTATCACACCTACCGCAATATTGAATATTTCCATCTTCCTGTAGATACGCCAAATCTCCCGAACGGTACATTTTTTCGCCGTGATTCATGATATCCGTATAAAAAATATTTTTCTGTCAGCGAAGGGTTATTTAAGTAGCCTGCCGCTAAACAATCCCCTGCAATGCACAATTCTCCGACTTGACCTATCGGCGCGAGCTTCCCATCTACTAAGATATATAATCGTGTATTTTGAATTGGCTTGCCAATTGGAACCGATGTGACCTCACAATTATCAGGGCAATCATAAAACGACACATCAATCGTGGCTTCAGTGGGTCCATAAAAATTTGTTAGTCGTGTAGATGTAACGCTGCTAATAACTTGGTTGAAATTATTCACATGAGATGGTAATAATGCTTCTCCACTGGCGAAAACCCAGCGCAGACTCTTTAAATCCTGCGCAATCCCAGCCTCTTTTTACGTACAAGGTAAATGCATGCAACATAGATGGAATAAAATGAAGAACAGTGATATGAAACCGTTTAACGGCCAAAGCGATTGCCTGAGGAAATTTTTCATGTTCCGGAGGTAAAAAGCACAAACACGCTCCAGAAAAAATAAATAAAAATAGTTCCCAAACCGATACATCAAAAAGTAAATGGAGTTTTTGCAAAATAATATCCTTTTCCGACATACCATAAGTACGATTCATCCATTCCAATCGGTTCATCAATGAATTGTGCCGAATCATGACCCCTTTGGGATTTCCAGTAGAACCAGAAGTATATATGACATACGCCAGATCATCAGGTTTGTTCTGCACAAAAAAAAAAAGACGGTGACGACTGACAGGAAAGCGTCTGGACATTTAAATTGACACAGGTTCGATTTTCTGCCTGGAAATCAGACAGAAATTTGTCTTGAATCAACAGCAGGAGAGCATCGGAATCGGTAAGCATATATCTTAATCTTTTTCGGGGAGTATCAGGCTGAATCGGCATATATGCAGCACCTGAGCGTAATATTCCCATAATCCCTACAAACATCTCAATAGAGCGCTCGGCTACAATTCCGATGATTACCCCAGCTCTGGCCCCGCATTCTGACAAGTGGGCGGCAAGCGCATTGATTTTTTGATTTAATTCACCATAAGTATATTGCTGATCGGAACATATGATAGCGACTTTATCTGGCCATTTTTTTGCTTGTTCCTCAAATAACATATAGATAAATTTATCTTTAGAATATTCGCATTGCGTGTCGTTTATAATATTCCATAAATCTAAAATTTCCTGCTCTTTTTATTGGAATCTAATTGTTGTTTCATCATCATACAACCTTCGTCTTAGCCTTTATAAAGTCCGCTATAGCGTTAATTGATTTAAAATGATCCATGTCCAGATCTTGAACTCTTATTTTAATATCAAACTCTTTTTCAATAAACATCATCAATTGGATTGCAAAGAGAGAACTCACATATCCCTCATTAAAGAGTTCCACATCATCTTCCAACGCGGTTAAATTTGCACTTTGACAGATATACTCTTTTAATTTATTCTTTATCGAAGAATGATTACTCATATCTGTTACACAGCCTCCCTAATTAATAACAGTAGAATCCCTTGCCACTTTTTTTTCCCCAGCATACCCGCCGAAACCATTTTCCTTAATAATGGACAGCATCGGTACTTGCTGTCATGATAGCTTTCAAAAAAGGATATCAAGAGAGTCTGCCACCACATCCAGTCCAATTAAATCCGCTGTTTCTAACGGGCCTAATTTATGGCCAAAACACTCGCGGAATATTTTGTCTATCTGAGCAGGCTCTGCCAAATGATCCTGCACAGCAAAAGCCGCTTCATTCATAAATAAATGTGAAATCCGATTGGAAACAAAGCCTGGGAAGTCCCCTACACTTACAAAAAGATTTTCCGAGTTCAGACAAAAAAACGCTCCGCTTTTTGAATTGTATCCTGATTTGTGTGGACCCCCGCTATCAACTCAACGGTTGATTTTAGTGCGGCTGGATTCATAAAATGAATCCCAATGACTTGGTCCATCCTTGATGTGAAAGCAGCAATTGCGGTAATGGAGATGCATGAGGTGTTTGCTATAAAACAGGTGTCAGGCTTACATATTTCGTCCATCTTTTGATATAAATCTTGTTTAACGGTTACCTTCTCGGTGATATTCTCAATTACAGCATCACAACGGTGTATTTTGTTTAATTGTGTTGTAAACGAAACCTGTTGCAGCGCCTCATTAGCATCGACTTTTGCTAAATTAGGTGCAATGAGCGGATAAAAACGCAGTGCATGTGCAATATCCTTTCTTGCCCGTTCAAGTTGAGATAATGAAATGTCAATGAGCCATATGTTTTTATAACCATGAAATAATAAGTCTGCCGTAATTCCAGCGCCCATCGTTCCTGCTCCAACCACTGCGATCTCTTGCCAATCCATAACAAATCCCCTTTTTAGCAAAGATTTGACTTTAACGCCAAACCTCAGCTAATCTTGCTTAAAATATAGGTTGCTACATCGCCAATGGTGTGGAATTTGTCGCCAAGCAATGCGTCCTCGCCTGATTCAAAATCAAATTCTTCCTCGATATAGACAAGCAGCGACATTAATGCAATAGAATCAATGCCAATAGCCAATAACTGCGTGTCTTTTTCCAATGCCTCGTGCATACCCAGCTCCAGTTCATTTTTTATAATGGTATTGAGCTTGTTCATAATTGTTTCAAAGTTCATTTTTTTTACCCCTTTCAAGTCAATCGTCTATCTCATAGGCAATATGGAGATAATTTAATACTTGACCAAAATTTAAGTTATCCATTGCATAACGATATTGGGATGGATGATGGAGCTTCATTCTCTGTATTTTATTGGGTTGCTTTTCCAAGTGGCAGCCAAATAGGCAATACATACAGTTCGTACGTTTCTCACCAAAAGTTCGAAAGTCCCCATAAATCGAGCAATAAGGCACGTTCATCGTTTCAAAATATTGATAAATATCTTCTTCCTTCCAAAAGGCAATCGGTCTGCAATTTGGATCATCTGTACCAAAAAATATGAAATCCTTTATTTACTGTGTTTTTGAGCCTATTTATGGATTCACAGGCAAGCAGGCTGTCATAAGGTTTCAAGCCGTGTTCTTTGCAGTAGCGATGAACGGTATTTCCTTTGATAAGATTACAACACTGATCAGATATACGAAACGGCGCATCAATCAAATAAGCATATTTCTCCGGCAATTGCTTTAACAACTGGATACGCTCCTCGTCATTGACCGCACCTGGTATGCGATCCTTTAAAATATGAGCGATTTTTTTTATTAATAATCGGATAGCCATATTCCTGTATAACCTGTTCATATGTAAAATCCGGAATTAAAACTTTAACATTTTTGCATTGAGATATAAACTCATAAATTTCCGGGTATTCCATTCCGGTATCAACAAAAAGCGCCGGTACTTCCGGATATAAATCCTGAACAATATTCATGGTTACCGTGGAATCTTTTGCCTCCGCTGAACAGTATTGCAACTTCACCGTTCCAATACTCATACCATTCTTTCACCAGTTGTTTTGAATATTCCAATTTATCTGTAAACGGTAAGGATTGCAATTGAAGCAATTGATTTGGCGTCATTTAAGATTCACTCCTTTCTAATTTAAAATAAATTTCGGGCTTATCTAAAAGATTGTAAGATAAATTGACACAAAAACTTTTTTCAAAATCCTGTAATGAAATTTCGCCTAGTAAAAATCGTTCCAACGCATTTACCGGCACCTTTGGGTGCAGCTGCATAAAGTATTTCATACTGGAATGAATCATTGATTGATAAAAACCTGATTGGCGCGGATGGGGAAGATGAAAGCTCTCTGCCTGTGGGCAACTGTAAAACATAAAATCTTGTTTTTTTAAACGGTATGCAAACTCAAAGTGTTCAAATCCCCAATCGGTAAAGCCGGGATCAAAACCGCCTGTTGATTCAAACGCTCTTCTGTCTATGCTAGAATTTCCAACCAAAAAAGTGCACCAGGCGATGGGGGATTCCGTTTTTCCGTCGGAATAAAGATTCATGATCTTTTCATAATATTGAGGTTTTCTAGATAATTTCACGATACGTTGCCAATTGGTGTTTGCTTCAGTTTTCAACAAGCTGGCTTTTCCAAAAAAAATCCCACGGGCAGCCAATGACAACCATATTACGTTGATTTTTAGCTGCATTTAGATGCTCTGTCACAAACGTTGGCGAGGGTACCCTGTCACCATCACAAAAAATAAGCCTATCTCCTTGGGCCTTTTCGACCCCCGCATTCCGCGCAATTGCTCTTCCCTGATTTTCTTGGTGTATATAAGTCTTACACTTTGGGAGCGGCCAATCATCACTTGCTATCTTCTCTCTGAGTGCGTCGGTTGAGCCATCGTCAACCACAATGATTTCATATTCCGCTGGATGACACTGCTGATTGGATAAATGTTTTAATACGATACGAAGAGATTCCGACTGATTGTAGATTGGGAGGATGACAGACGCAGCTGGAGCATGGGACTTATTCATCAAAAACACCTCCATTCTTGATTTGTTGTTTTTTTTATATATTGCGCAACTGCCATTTTCCTGGATACTTTTCCACCTGATGTTTTCGGGAGGTCCCTGCATTTAAGAATTACCTGTGGGTTCTCGTACGGAGCAAGCATCTTCCGACAGGTTTCCCATAGGAGCTGCCGATCAGGATGCATTTTTTCCTCTTCAATTATTAAACATATTATGATCGTGTTTTTCTTAGGATCTGGTATTCCAAAGGCCAAACAATCTTTTATCCCAGGCACTTTACAGACAACCTGCTCTATCCGGCGTGGATCAATGTTATGGCCGGCACGGTTAATGATATCGTCTTTTCTTCCCAATACAAAAACCTCATTATCTTTGTCCACATACCCAATATCTCCTGTCTTTAACCAACCATCTGAAAAGCGTTCCGCGGTCAAGGCTGAATTGTTATAATAACCCTGCATCAGACTATTTGATTTCACATAAATTTCCCCAGTATTACCTTGGGCCACTTCTTTTCCGGCCTCATCACAAATCCGGACCTCAACTCCCTGAATTGGACGGCCAGTCGATCCATACTTGGTAAGGTCGTCCGTATCCCTTTGCGCGGTTACTCTTGGCCCAGCCCGGTTAGCCCATATAAATTCATGACCTTCGCATTTCGGAATGCTTTAGCGATCCGTTTTAAAACTTCAGCCCCAGCAGGAGCACCACAGGTATATAGAAAGCGAACGCTGGATAAATCATATTTGCCGCGATCTGAATCCGCTAACAAATTGAATAAAGTCGGATTTGCGATGAGAATTGTCGGCTTCAGCAATTCAATACGGCGCAGTGTGGTTTGAGGAGATACAACCGGGTTTTTGGCAATCACTTTGCTGCCGCACATGAGGGCTACAATAAGTTCTCCAGTTAAAGAAGAAATATGAACCATTGTTTTGGCAATATAAAAACTGTCCGAAACCGTTGGATTCATATACTCTATAATTGCATTTGCATTATTCAAGATACCTGTATGGCTCAGCATGACGCCATTTGCTTTTCCAGATGTGCCGGAGCTGAACATGATAAAGGCGGTTTCATTTGTGTTACGACACATTTCATCTGATTCTTGAAAAAAGTCATCTGCCTGTTCCCAATCCCCCTTTTCTTCATGTAAAAAACAAAACGCGTCCTTTTGGCCGGAGGATATGATTTCCGCCATTTTAGAACTGCGGCTTCCATAGGTGCAGACGGTATGCACATCTGTACCATGCAGCATTTCTTCCACTGCGGAAGATGGTAATTGCGGATCGAGCAATACCACGCTTGCATCAGCTGAAAGACTGCCAAAAATACCAATCATAAATTGTGCGCTGTTTTCACAAATTACCGCAACTTTATCATGCGATTTGACCCCTACTTTTTTAATGACCGAGCGAGCAGCTGTGCTCGCTGACGGAGAACGTCCCACGACCATAGGCCGTTATCATCCAAGATAGAAAATGGCGTCTTATTTTCCGATTTTAGCAGCCAATCCTCGATTCGCAATTCAACTACCTCCTATATGTAAATTTTTGACAAGCGTGATTTTATAAAATCTTTTGCCTTTCCATCTGAGCGAAACAAGAAAAAATGATTTCCCTCAAAGGTATGAACATTTAATGATTTGCTCGAATATCCGGTCCACTGCGAATTGTCGCATTTCACGCAAACATCTTGATCTCCGCATAAGACGCTTATTTCGCAAGGCACCATAGGATATGATTTGCGAACGATATAGGTGTCCATAATTCGATAATCTTCTTTAATTATGTGAACAAAATAGTGATACAAGCTTTCGTTATTCATAATGATGTCAGGCATTCCACCCAAGTGTAGCAGATGTTCCTTCAGCAACTGATCGGAACTATGATAATACGAGTTATGGTTCCATCCTGAATGTGGAGGCTGACCGCCAGAAAGAAAAAAGATGAGAGGGGATAAATCCTTTCTCGGAAACCGAAAGAGCCAGTTCATAGGCCAACAGACTCCCCATACTATGCCCTAAAAAGCAAATGGATGATCGGATTCCTCCAGATATTGATATATCATTTGGAGCAAATCTTCCTTGGCCTCCTCAAAATCCGCATAAAATGATTCTGTAATTCTACTGCCTCGCCCTTTCATTTCCAGCGGAATTAACTCAATTCCCTGCCGTTGGAAATCTGCTATCCATGGTTTATATACCAATGCTGATCCCCCTGCATATGGAACACAAAAAGCCTTATCATCGTTTACTTTCCTTCCAATGTAATACCTGGAATTTCTTCAGGATTTAATTTATTGAATATCATTTTGACAAACAGGTTTAACATTCTCACATCGTTCTCATTTGTTAAAGCATATTTATCTTGTAACTCCGGTCTTAACAAAAAATAATAAACGAGCGTTTCATTGGGAATTTGATAAGGATTGTACTGTTTGAGTAAGGACTGCCGTTCTCCTTCATTACGAAATGCGAGAATATTTACTTTTCTTTCTAGTGGCTGGGTCAGTTCATATTTTTCATGATTTTTTTAAAGTGAAACGTTTCCCATTTAAATATACTATGCGTATTTTTTTTGCGAAGAGCGAAATTTAGTGCTTGCTCACAAGAATCAATAATCGGTTCGCCCCGGTCGTTTAGTGACGTGTTGCAAATAATCGGAACACCAGTTTTTTGCATAAACGCTTTTATTACATCGTAAAGCATTTTGTTTTCATATTCATTCATCGTTTGAACACGCGCAGTATTGTCCAAATGGGAAACTGCTGGTATTTGTTCCGCTTTATCTGGCCGGACTTGAAATGCATGGAGCATAAATGGCGAAGGGCAAAATGATTCAAACCAATCATTTAAATTTTCTTCTAACACAATTGGTGCAACAGGGCGCCACCATTGCCGCTGTTTAATCCGATTTAGCTCATCTTTAAAACCAGTAAAGCGCGGATCAGCAATCAAGCTGCGATTTCCGAGCGCCCGCGGCCCAATTTCAGCACGGCCATTGAACCACACAATTGGTGCTTGCATGATATCCTCCGCTGCTTGCTCTGGATGGAACTCGCTGATTTCCTGAATAAATTGTGCATATTTGTTTTCTTTGAGCAACTGTGATAATGAATCACGATCTGAATTGCCATAATAAGCATGATTTATATGAAAGCTCATGCGATTCATTTGTTTATAAAAAGCATATAACGCAATGCCCATAGACATACCCGTATCACTAATACAGGGCGGAGCAATAAACCCACGGAATCCATACTTTTTCATTAAATGCGTATTTGTTGGGCAATTTAGCATATACCCACCTGCAACTGCCAGATACATCTGATGGGGGTCACAATGGTATTCCTCGATTAGCCGGTCAATATTATGTTCTACAATCTTTAGAGATATTTTTTGGATTTGCTTCATTGCCATGCTGATACGGTTATCCTCCAAAGAAAATCGATCATCAAATCCACTAAATAAGATTCCAGCATCCTTTGGGGTTAATTGATTTATTTTATCGCTTAACATTTTGACATACTCAAATGAATTTGACAGCCCGTGAATATCTTTAATCCAGACTGGCTCCTCATCAAAAATATAAAGCCTCGCAATTGCATGCGTTTGCCAATGCCATTAAGGTTCCTTCCTGATACCCGAAGCGCTTTCTGGCATATGTCCAGATGAATCCCGGTGAAAAGAGAGGCATTAAATTCACATTCCCTTTTCGCGAAACACAGCCAGCATAATTTTTTTTACTCACTTGTAAATCAATGACGCTGTCCGGCCCACCATCTAACGAAAGCCCCAGAATATCTTCCTGATAGAACAAATCTGTGTCCATCAGCAACGCAGAATACAAGTGACAAAGACTGTGGTAAGAAATATCTCTTACTTCCTCTATTGAATGATAATCATGAGCCGATTGCAATTGCGGAGTTCCCCAGATGGCCTGCATATCGTTTAAGGTTAAGCGATACTCCGCTAGCAGGCTATCGAGGAGCTCTCTGGCCTGCTCAACTGTAAACAAAGAACGATTATTCTTTTTTAACCCCGTAATGCGCTCCAATTCCCAATAATGCACAAGATCGATTTTATCCCCGTTTTTATGCCAGAGCGATACATTCTGGTCATGGCGTATTCGCATTCAGTAAGGTGCGCCACTTCGTTGATATGCAGATACGTTGATAAATAATAACCATTGTTCATATGTATCCTCATTTCTCTTTTCTCATTTGCTTAAGTTGATGATAAAATTGGGGCCGCTCAGAATCGATCGCTCCATATGGGCAGATCTCATTGCAAATCATACATGAAATGCACTTCCGCTGATTAATTTCCATTTTATTATTCTGTATCATAATTGCTCCAGAAGGACAATTTTGATAACAAAGTTTACATTTTTACACTTTTCTAAGTTGATTTTTAAATAGGCCCTTGCCAAAGTAAATAATCTTTCTGTGAAGGCGCTTGTATAAGTTGCACCAAATGGCAATTTAAAATCCTTTATTTTCACTTCATCCAACCCACATCCAACAATTTCTATGTTTTGGGGATCAGTCTCGCCAAGCCCTATTTCTTGTCCGATCCGATTAGTTAAGATGCTCTCTGGGGATAAATTGATTAACATTGCAGCTACAGTATCTACCGCAATACCATCTGTCCCAGCCAAGATAAGGCCTAACTTTCGTTGTATCCCCTTCGTTCCGGGGCCGTCTCCTTCCAAGCCGACGATTGCATCCATAATATGAAGTCCAGGACGAACTTTTTCATAAACTCCCAATAGAAATTCACAGAATTTTTTCCCTTTGAGGCAGCTTACTATGAAGAACACGCTTTGAATTTCCAGGTAGCAAACCAAAAAGGTTTTTACACATCCAGAAAAAAGAGTAAGGGTATGCGTTTTAAATTTTGGAATATTGATGAGTAAATCAGCCTGCATAACATCGTTAGAAACATAAAATGGATAAGTTTGTCCATCAATTGTGTTTATCAATTGGATAAGATTATTCTGTAACAAACTGCGTTGATAGGAAAATCCCTTAACGCCTTCTCCATTCCGCTTATTGCAAAGATATGATCCACCCGCGTTACATTTGCATCACCAACGGGATTATCGCCAATCACAATATCGGCATTCTTCGTTGCAAAAAAGCTTCATAATACTTCTCACCACCTGTGGGTGAGTGGTAACATGCTTGTCAAACGGTTCTGCCAAACACAAATTTGGTTTTAATACCACCTGCGCTTTTGGAGGAACAAATGCATCCACTGCCCCGTCAATATATGCACAACAAGGAAAATGCCGTAACCATGCGGCTTTCAGCACATTAAAGACAATTAAACAACCCCTATAATTACACCTAAAACGCCGTAGCAAGGTTGGACAAGCCTTGATATGGCGTTTTTAAGTGAGTAGGATATGTCGCCGCAGCTTGAAAAGAGTTGCGGTTTTTTTATGCCCGAAAACAGGCGGTAACGTGGAA
>VOFD01001427.1_pt1 | contig 26690 bp, 39 predicted proteins | sample 5384101 | NCBI WGS metagenome assembly VOFD01 (sample SAMN12384723, study PRJNA508395) | human gut metagenome | isolation source: healthy gut C | host: Homo sapiens
ACATTTCCCCAGGTAAAGATGACTAATCCATGCTTTACCAATTCGAGATTGGCATGAAATACTTTTTCTTTTAGTTCTTCCAGCATAATGATTAGATTTTAAATTTCGGGTCTTTGCGGTAAAGCCTTGCCGTTGAACTTATACAAGGCAGCGCCGCGTTTAGAACTTAGTTTATCAATTTTATCAGTTTTCTCTATATAATCCATTTCAGCCACTCTTTTTACGGAAGTTCCGTTTATCCATCGTCTCACCATAAATGGCCTCATATAGACTTTGCAGTTGAGTCAACGTAAAGAGTTTCGGAAGCAGATTGAATCCGATAGGTTCCACGGACGCTTTCTTTTTCATCAGTTCCTGTGCCTTCTCCACCATTTCAGGATGGTCGAAAATAAGTGGGGAAGCTCGTTTATTTTCACCCAGTGAGCATTGTGTTTCCGAACCAGATTCAGATCATATTATTGATGTTGATTAACGCGTAATAAGCCACAGAGATTACCCGTTCACCCGGATCGCGGTCAATCGCTCGAAGGTTCCCACCTGTTCCATATAAACGTTTTCCAGTCCGGTGAGCTCATGCAATACACGTTTGGCGGCATCGTCCACACTTTCATCTTTCTGCACGAATCCTCCCATCAGAGACCATTCACCCATTGCCGGCTCAAAGTTTCTCTTCAACAGGAGCAGGCTGATTTCCCCTTCGGAGAAACCGAAGATGATACAGTCGATGCCGACATAGAAAGTCGGATTTGAGCTATAATAATTGTTCATTGTTGTCGTAGTGAATTATTTAATTACCAGAAATACCAGTAGAAAGCGGCTGTAATAGACAGGATTATTACAGTATGAATAATATCCCAGTGATCCCAGCTGACACGAGTAGCCGCTTTTTGTTCTTTAGTAGCTGTACCGAATACCAGTCCCTGAATCTTTTCTGCTGTCGGGGCCTTTGTTGTTAGACTAACTACGATTACTACAATCATACAGAATAGGAACATCCATCCGCAGAAGAACAGCCAGTTCATATCATAAAACAAATATTTGAATGTAGAATCAGCCACTTCACCCGCGTTGCTATAGTATACTTTAGCACCCAGACGCGTCAAGCCGATGACCATACCGGAAATCAGTCCCCACATACCACCTTGAGCAGAAGTACGTTTCCAGCAGACCCCCAGTAAAAACGCAGCAGCGATACCGGAGCCAGGGACTGACTGAACATCCTGCAAATAAGTGTAAAGTACATCACCTACACTACGCATGATAGGAATCCAAAGAATACCTAAAATAACGATTACAACTGTTGCAATCTGGCCGATACCTACTAGTTTCTTTTCCGGAGTCTCCGGTCTGAAACGTTTGTAGAAGTCAATAGTAAACAACATGGCGGATGAGTTGAACAAAGAGGCAAGAGAACTCATCAAAGCGGCAAGAATACCACATACTACCAGACCTTTTACCCCGGCAGGAAGTAATTTGGCAACCAATGTCGGGAAAGCGGCATCGGCATTTGCAGTTCCATTAGCCAGCATCGGAAGGAAACCCTCACCACCGGCACCGATATATTTCTGGTGCAATGCGAATGCAATCATACCCGGAATCAAGAAAAGGAATACAGGTAACAGTTTCAGGTAAGCTCCGAAGATAGTACCACGGCGAGCTTCTTTCTCATTCTTTCCTGAAAGTACACGCTGAACAATAAACTGGTCAGTACACCAGTACCAGAATCCGATGATAGCTGAACCGATCAAAGCACCCAGCCAAGGGAAGTTCGCATCATCGTTGCTGCGGATCAGATTGGTCATGGTGTCACCATAATCGTTTACCGTCACAGCACCGCACACTCTCATCATTTCGTCCCAGCCTCCCAGTTCTTTGAAACCGAGCACAAGGATAATCAACGAGCCTAACAGAAGAATCGGAGTCTGAAGTACAGAAGTATAAAGTACCGATTTCATACCACCGAAGATCGTATAAATTGCGGTCAACACTACCAGACCGATAGCTGCAATCCAGAAGAAATCAATTCCCCAAAGTTCTTTGATGCCGAATACCTGCTGGAACACCAGACCACCGGCATATACAGTTACGGCTACTTTGGTCAAGACATAACTAACCAGAGAGATTACAGACAAGATAGTACGTGATTGAGGATTATAGCGGCGTTCCAGGAATTCCGGCATCGTATATACCATGCTTCGTGAATAGAAAGGCACGAACACCCATCCCAGAATCAAAATCATCCATCCTTGAATTTCCCAGTGAGCCATAGCCATACCACTGGATGCTCCGGCTCCCGCCAGTCCGATCAAGTGTTCCGAGCCGATGTTTGATGCGAAGATAGAGGCACCGATCGCAAGCCATGTTGCGTCACGTCCGCCTAAGAAATAATCTGCCGAGTCATTTTGTTTTTGTCTGACTACCCAAACAATAATACCTATCAGAGCCAAAAAAAGACTCCAATTACTAGCCAATCTAATGCTTCCACAATAAATTTGATTTATAAGTTAATATTATTTCTCTGTCGAGAATTTGAAAGATACATTCGCTGTTGTACGTTTGTCCCGGTTCCAGAACAACAGACGGCCAGTCTGCCTTGTTGGGGCTGTCGGGGTAGTGTTGTGTTTCGAGGCAGACAGAAGCACGTTGGTTGTAAACGATGCCTTTCTTTGCCGCTTACGGTTCCGTCGAGGAAGTTACCTGTGTATACCTGTATACCCGGTTCGTTGGTATATACTTCCAGAGTAATGCCGCTTTCGGGTGAAGTAAGTTTGGCGGCTGCTTGAGAAAGATCTCCCTTAGTGTTCAATACCCAGTTATGATCATATCCGTTTCCATTCTTTAATTGAACGAAATCATAGTTATTGATTTCCTTACCCACGGCTTTCGGAGTAGTAAAGTCCATCGGAGTGTCTTTAACCGGGGCAATTTCGCCTGTAGTCATAAAGGTGCTGTCTACCGGAGTATAGTAGTCTGCATTCACATACATGATATGGTCGGTTGAAATTTTAGACGGATCACCGGAAAGATTGAAATAAGAGTGGTTGGTCATGTTGATGATCGTCTTTTTATCAGTAGTTGCGCTATATTTGATGTCGATAGCGTTGTCATCAGTCAGTTTGTAAGTCACTTTAGCTGTTACGTTGCCCGGGAAATTAGCATCTCCATCCGGTGAAATACGAGTCAGCTCCAGTGTTGTCGGATCGATAAGATTGGCTTCATAAACTCTGGTATTGCCAGCCTTTCGGACCTCCGTGCAGACAGTGTCCGTAATTGTTTTGTGGTAACTGGATCGTATCGCCATCCAATACAAAACGTCCCTGGTTGATACGGTTTGCATAGCGGCCGATAGAAGCGCCAAAGTCGCTGGGAATATTGATATAATCAGCAATGCTGTCAAAACCTAAAACTACATCCTGCATCTGACCGTTCTTGTCGGGTACCATGATAGACACGATACGTCCTCCGAAGTTAGTGATGCATACTTCCATGCCTGCCTTATTCTTTTAGTGTGTAAAGAGCTGTTTGGGCATTATTCACTTCTGTTTGAAATTTTGCCGGGTCAAGACCGGATAAAGTCAGCTCGGAAGCCGGCTTGTTATTGCACGCGGCAAGCATCAGCGCGGCAATTCCTGCAATTAGAAAATGTTTTTTCATGGTTTTATTTTTAATGTAAATGAGATGCTTATCTTATTTTGGGTGTAAAAGTAACACTTTTTGTTTGGTGTATCAAATACACTCTTATATGTTGTGCAACATAAAAGGTATGTTTTATTATTTTTTTCCACACCTTATTATATATATAAATATACGCTTTCCTGCAGTTCATATTTGTATTATATGATTGTAATAAATAGGTGTTTTTTTATCTGATTTCGTATTATAAATACGGATACCAGATGGAAATTTGTGCAAATGAATGGAATTTGATCCTTTTTGACCGATAAACACCTGTTTATGATAAAATCGGGTACGCGGAAAATTGAGAATCTGATGATCTTTGCATTTTAACTATATATAATTTTTTATTGAAAACCATGAGAAGATACACAAATTTATTGGCAGTATTAGCCTTGTTTACTAACCTTGCACTTCATGCGCAAACCAATGAGTTGGTGATACAAACGAAGAAGCTGGGAGCGGAAATCCAGCCTACCATGTACGGACTCTTTTTTGAGGACATCAATTATGGTGCTACTGTGGCTTTTTAGCCGGAATGGGTAAAGAACCGCTCGTTCGAGTTCCCCCAGCATCTGATGGGATGGAATACCTATGGCAAAGTGACACTGATGGATGACGGACCTTTTGAACGTAATCCGCATTATGTACGCCTTTCCGATCCGGGACACGGACACAAACATACCGGCCTGGATAACGAAGGCTTCTTCGGTATCGGTGTCAAGAAAGGGGAGGAGTATCGTTTTTCTGTTTGGGCACGTCTGCCGCAAGGAAGTACGAAAGAAACATTGAGGATCGAACTTGTCGATACTAAATCAATGGGTGAACGTCAGGCTTTTGCCGCAGAGAATCTGACGATTGACTCCAACGAATGGAAAAAGTATCAAGTCATCTTGAAGCCCGGCATTACCCATCCAAAATCCGTACTCCGCATTTTCCTTACTTCTAAAGGAACGGTTGATTTGGAGCATGTTTCTCTTTTCCCGGTCAATACCGGAAAGGACATGAAAATGGTCTTCGCAAAGATTTAGCACAAGCATTGGCGGATATTCATCCCGGAGTCTTCCGCTTCCCCGGTGGTTGTATCGTAGAAGGTACTGACCTCGATACCCGTTATGACTGGAAAAAATCGGTAGGTCCCGTAGAAAACCGCCCTTTGAATGAGAACCGTTGGCAATATACCTTTACCCATCGTTTCTTTCCGGATTATTACCAGAGCTATGGATTGGGATTCTACGAATACTTCCTGTTGTCCGAAGAAATGGGTGCAGCGCCTCTTCCGATTCTGAATTGCGGTCTTTCCTGTCAATATCAGAATAATGATTCGAAAGCTCACGTTGCAGTTTGTGATCTGGATAGCTATATTCAGGATGCACTCGATTTGATAGAATTTGCCAATGGTGACGTCAATACTACATGGGGAAAGGTACGTGCCGATATGGGACATCCTGCTCCATTTAATCTGCAGTTTATCGGTATCGGTAACGAACAATGGGGAAAAGAATATCCCGAACGTCTTGAACCGTTTATCAAAGCCATTCGTAAGGCTCATCCGGAAATCAAAATCGTAGGTAGTTCCGGTCCGAATTCCGAAGGAAAAGAGTTTGATTATTTGTGGCCGGAAATGAAACGTCTGAAAGTTGATTTGGTGGATGAACATTTCTATCGTCCCGAAAGCTGGTTCCTGACACAAGGCGCACGCTATGACAACTATGACCGTAAAGGTCCGAAAGTGTTTGCCGGAGAATATGCTTGTCATGGTAAGGGTAAGAAATGGAACCATTTCAATGCCGCTCTGCTTGAAGCCGCGTTCATGACCGGACTGGAACGTAATGCCGATGTGGTACACATGGCTACTTATGCGCCTCTGTTTGCTCATGTGGAAGGGTGGCAGTGGCGTCCGGATTTGATTTGGTTTGATAATCTGAATTCCGTCCGTACTACAAGCTATTATGTACAGCAGTTGTTTGCACATAACAAAGGAACTAACGTGCTTCCGCTTACCATGAATAAGAAAAATGTAACAGGAGCTGAAGGGCAAAACGGACTCTTTGCCAGTGCTGTTTATGATAAGGATAAGAATGAATTGATTGTTAAGGTGGTTAACACTTCCGCCACGGCCCAACCGATTTCATTGAACTTTGAAGGTTTGAAAAAACAGGATGTACTTTCAAACTTCATTCGCTTGTTGCATCAAACTTCATTCGCTTGATTCGTGTTTGACGAAGGATAACACATTTGAACAACCTTTTTTCAACGAAGTTGTCATACAATTCGTCTTTCACAAGGTTGATGGTACAACCGCCAAATCCGCCGCCCATTACGCGCGAACCGGTTACACCGCAATCAAAAGCAAGGTCGTTCAGGAAGTCGAGTTCTTCGCAGCTTACTTCATACAGTTTGCTCATGCCGTGATGTGTTTCGTACATCTTCTGACCTACAGTTTCGTAATCACCTTTTTCCAGTGCATCGCAAACATCAAGTACGCGCTGGATTTCTTCGATTACGTATTCTGCACGCATGTAGTCTTCTTCACTGATTTCGGCTTTGGCCTCTTCAAGCATAGCCATGTTGCAGTCGCGCAGGAATTCTACATGCGGATGTTTCTTCTGGATAGCGGCAACGGCAGCCTCGCAACTTTGGCGACGCTTGTTGTATGCTGAAGAAGCCAGTTCATGTTTTACGACCGAATCTAGCAATACCAGACGGTAACCTTTCGGTTTGAACGGGAAGTACTGGTACTCCAAAGAGCGGCAATCCAAACGAATCAGGCTACCATCTTTACCGAATACGGAAGCGAACTGGTCCATAATACCGCAGTTGACGCCACAGTAGTTGTGTTCCGTAGCCTGGCCAACTTTGGCCAATTCGAACTTGTCGATTTTATTGTCGCCAAACAGATCGTTCAGCGCATAAGCATAAGTACTTTCCAAAGCAGCCGATGAAGACATTCCGGCACCCAGTGGCACATCTCCGGAGAAAGCGGTATTGAATCCTTTTACTTCTACACCGCGTTTAATCATTTCGCGGCATACACCGAAAATATATCTTGCCCAACTGGCGCGGGAGCGTCTTCTTCATTCAACCCGAATGATACATAATCTTTCAGGTCGATAGAGTAAGCTCTTTACTTTGTCAGTACCGTTCGGTTTGATCTCAGCGATCATGCCTTTATCGATAGCACCCGGAAATACGAAACCACCATTATAGTCTGTGTGTTCACCGATCAGGTTGATACGGCCCGGAGAAGCATATAAAAATCCAGTAGTTCCGTCAAAGTGTTTAATGAATCGACTTCTTACGTATTCTGTATCCATGATATTTATATTTTAAAGGTGAATAAATTGAATTCTATTCTATGTGATTGTTTATTCCACAGGAATATCCTTATTTACATTCTTGCAACCTACCAGACCGTAGAACAACAGGTAAGCCAAAGCGGCGATAATAACCCAATAGCTAGGCATGAAACCAGCGATATCGGCTACTAATCCCTGAATTACAGGTAAGATACCTCCACCACATACCAGTACCATAAACAGACCGGAAGCAGCAGCCAGATATTTACCTAAACCTTCTACAGCAAGGTTGAAAATACCACCCCACATGATAGAAGTACATAAGCCCACTAATACCAGATACATGGCATTGATAGGAACTTCTGCAAATCCGAATGACAAACTACCGGTGCGCTTTGTTGAAGTACAGGTAGATCAACCATTGTTTCTGTAGATGAGAAGATGGCAAGGAATACCAGAATCAAACCTAAAGCAGAAGTAAATGTAAGCATAGCCTTACTGGAGATTTTAGCACCAAGAGAAGCACCTGTCAAGCGTCCGATCAACATCAGGAACCAGTAAGTCCCTACTACGAAACCGGAGATTGTAGAAGCGATACCGGCACCGCCTTTTTCTACAGGGTCTGTCAAGAATAAATTCAAAGTTCCCGGTACACCGACTTCAATACCTACATATACAAAGATAGCGATAGCGCCCAATACAAAATGACGGAACTTCAAAGCACCTTTCATCAATTTACCGATAGGTTCTGTTGCGGTAGCGGCGTTAGGCTCTGGTATGCGTACAAACAAAAGCACGAAGAATGCGAAAGCGAACACAGCCATTGCGGTGTACATTACAGGGAAAATCTGAGAGATAGTAGCTTTTTCGATAGATCCGGCGATCAGGATACCAACGAACATCGGAGTAATGGTAGCCATTACAGAGTTGAAAGAGCCACCTACCTGGATAAGCTGATTACCTTTGTTACCTTCGCCACCAAGTTTGTTCAGCATCGGGTTCACAACAGTGTTAAGCAAACACATAGAGAAACCTGCTACGAATGCACCGATCAAATAAACGGCGAAAGCCATCTCAGGGCTTGAATGACCGGACAGGAACTGGATACCTACGCCGATAAAACCGATAGCTACTGCGATAAGTGCTGTTTTCTTATAGCCCACACGTTGCAACAAGATGCCGCTCGGAATACCCATTACTGCATAAGCTATAAAGTTACCGAAGTTTCCCAGCATACCCAAAGCATTGGATACGTCGAATTGGTTCTTCAGCACAATACCCATAGGAGCTGCGAGGTTAGTAACGAAGGAAATCATACCGAAAAGGAAAATCATCGTAATAATGGCAATGATTTTTCCATTCTTTTTTTTCTTGTGTCATGGTTCTAAAAAATGTTAGTTTATAAAATTAGGTTAGTTATTTTTCAAATCTTATTCTTCTACCGTAAATTTGTAAATAGTGATTTGTTGGTACTCATCGCCCGGTAGCAAGGTAGCCGATGGAAAATGAGGTTTGTTCGGGTATCCGGGAAACATTGAGCTTCAAAGCAGATAGCGCTTCTTGCAGGGAATGTAGCTCCGTGTGCACCTTCAAATCCGTTGAGCCAGTTGCCTGTATAGAGTTGTACACCCGCTTCGGTGGTATATACTTCCATGATACGTCCGCTTTCCGGATCCTTGCAAGTGGCAGCCAGATCGAGCGAACCGCTTTCCAACTTGTTCAGTACGTAACAGTGGTCATATCCTGCACCGAAAATCAGTTGCTGGAATTTGTCGTCGATACGTTCGCCTACAGTGTGCGGGGCACGGAAATCCATCGGAGTACCCTCTACTTTGGCAATTTCACCGGTAGGGATAGAAACTTCGTCGATAGGCGTATAGAAATCAGCGTTGATCGTAACGATGTGGTTGTTGACGGTAGGAGTAGGGTTGGAAATACCGGCGAGGTTGAAGAAACCGTGGTTAGTCAAGTTAACGACTGTAGCTTTGTCGGTGGTAGCTCGGTATTCGATATTCAGTGCATTTACTTCTTTGTCCAGGCGGTAGGTCATTTCTATTTCCAGATTGCCGGGGAATCCCTCTTCGCCGTCAGCAGAAACATAGTTGAATTGCACTGTGCTCTCATCAATCTGGACAGCATCCCAAACACGGGCGTGGAAACCGGTAGGTCCACCATGCAGAGAGTTAGGTCCGTTGTTAATCGTGAGTTCATGTTCTTCGCCGAACAAGGTGAATTTTCCTTTGGCGATGCGGTTGCCATAGCGTCCGATAGTAGTGCTGAGGAAGGGCTCCGGGCTGTTGACAACGTGGTCTATGCTGTCGTGTCCGAGGATTACATTGGCATACTTACCGTTTTTGTCCGGTACCATGATAGCGAGAATGGCGCATCCGTAATTAGTTACGGCGACTTCCATTCCCTTTTTATTTTTGAGGATAAATAAATCAGTTTCTTTATTATTTATCTCCTTTTGGAAATCTTTCCGGCTAAGCCCTGATAGATTCCCTTCTGTTGGGAATGTGTTATTCATGTCTGGTATTATTAAAATTTTCCTGCAAATAAAGGGAAATTCTTTCTTACTCACAAATTATTCCGGCTAAATATAGTAGATGCTTTAGGAAAGTTTAGCTTTATTACTTCATCTTCTTCGAATGCAAGAATAAAAGATGCTTTAAATGAATTTTCATCCTCCTTTTCTTAAAAACTGAACAATTTTTCGTATGTTTGTTCCCGGATTATTAATAATCCGGGAGAATTTAATCTAAGTTTATAACAAGAAAAACAAAAATGTATCCATTAAAATTCGAACCTATTCTGAAGCAGACGCTTTGGGGGGCGACAAAATTATTCCGTTCAAGCATTTGAATTCAGACTTGAAAGGAGTAGGAGAAAGCTGGGAGATTTCTGGCGTTGAGAACAATGAATCTGTTGTGGCTAATGGCCCGGACAAAGGTTTAACTCTGGCTGATATGGTGAGAAAGTATCGCGAGGAACTGGTTGGCGAAGCGAATTATGCTCGTTTTGGCAATAAATTCCCACTGCTCATTAAGTTCATCGACGCCAAACAGGATTTGTCAATCCAGGTACATCCGACAGATGAGTTGGCGAAGAAACGCCACAATTCAATGGGAAGACAGAGATGTGGTATGTGGTAGATGCCGACAAAGGAGCAAAGTTGCGTTCGGGATTTCCGAACAGATTACTCCGAAAGAATATAAAGAACGTGTGTTGAACAATACGATTACCGACGTATTGCAGGAATATGAAATTCATCCGGGTGATGTGTTCTTCCTTCCTGCCGGACGTGTGCACAGCATCGGGGCAGGTTCTTTCATCGCCGAGATTCAGCAGACCTCTGATATAACTTACCGTATCTACGATTTCAACCGTAAAGATGCGAATGGCAAAACCCGCGAACTTCACACCGATTTAGCCCGTGAAGCCATCAACTACGAAGTGTTGGATGACTATCGTACTAAATACGAACCGTTGAAGGACGAACCGGTAGAACTGGTTGCCTGCACTTACTTCACGACTTCTCTGTATGACATGACTGAAGAAATCAGTTGTGACTATTCCGAACTCGATTCATTCGTGATCTTTATCTGTATGGAAGGTGCATGCAAGATAAAAGACAATGAAGGTAATGAACTGACTGTCAGTGCAGGAGAATCTATCCTGTTGCCTGCTACCACGCAAGATGTCACAATTACTCCCGAAGCTGGAAACGTGAAACTGCTGGAAACATACGTGTAAGATAATATCGTACAAAATGGAATTCATCCGACTTTGTTCCGTTCTCATGATGGACAAAGCCGGATGATTTTTTTTGAAATATATAAAATAATAAATGATGTAATGAGGAACAAAAATGGATTTAGCCGGTGTGCAGAGTTCTACATCGGCCGTTTGCGAAAGGAGGGACGCCATTCTACAGCACATGTTTACAAGAATGCTCTCTTCTCTTTCAGCAAGTTTTGCGGCACGCTCAATGTGTCGTTCAGACAAGTCACCCGGGAAAGTTTACGACGCTACGGGCAGTATCTTTATGAGTGTGGCTTGAAACCCAACACGATTTCTACGTATATGCGTATGCTTCGTAGCATTTACAACCGGGGAGTGGAAGCAGGTATTGCGTCTTATGTGCCGCGACTGTTTCATGATGTTTATACAGGTGTGGATATCCGCCAGAAAAAAGCCCTGCCTGCTGTCGAATTGCATAAGCTTCTATATGAAGATCCAAAGTCGGAGCGATTGCGTCGTACACAGGCTATTGCTGCCCTGATGTTCCAGTTTTGTGGAATGTCGTTCGCTGATCTGGCTCACCTGGAGAAATCGGCTTTGGAACAGAATGTGTTGCGATACAACCGTATCAAAACTAAAACCCCGATGAGTGTGGAAGTACTTGATACAGCCAGTGAAATGATCAACCAGCTCCGTAACAGGGAAGATGCCCAACCCGATCGTCCGATTATCTGTTTGACATCCTTAGCGGCGATCAAAAACGTCTGGATGAAAGAGGGTACCGGGAATATCAGTCCGCTCTTCGCCAATTCAATAATTGTTTGAAGGACTTGGCAAGAGCTTTACGTCTGCAATCTCCCGTCACTTCCTATACACTTCGCCATTCTTGGGCAACGACAGCGAAGTATCGGGGAGTACCTATTGAAATGATTAGTGAATCATTGGGCCATAAATCTATAAAAACAACACAAATCTATTTAAAGGGCTTTGGACTTAAAGAACGTACAGAGGTAAATAAAGGGAATTTATCTTACGTCAGAAACTGTTGTGTAGACAGAAAGAAAAGTGTAAAGTGCTAGTAGTCAGTATTGATATATGTGCGTTACTTCTTAGGTAACGGAACTTAAATTTGACGCAAAGATAGACAAAAACATAGATAGTAAGCAAATATTCTTCCACTTTTTTTCGTTTTATCTGAAATATAAGGAAAAAACTATCCGAACATGAAATAATCTAATTTTCATGCTCTATACTTTTTTATTGCCTAATCTCTGGCTTTTTCCTGTTGAGTATTAGGCAGTTCCATTCTTGTGCCCTATTCCTATATGTGATTTCCATTTTTATTGAGATGCGTGCCTTGTGTATGTATTGTCCGTTACCTAAGAAGTAACGGAATAACATGGGGTAAAAAAACATGATTTTAACAAAACCAAAATCACTTAGTGCTGGGCCTAGCGATGGGACAGGGGAAGGCGTAGCACACTCTAAACGCTGGTATGTTGCTCTGGTTCGTATGCACCACGAGAAGAAGGTAGCCGAACGTTTAGACAAAATGGGGATCGAGAATTTCGTCCCTGTCCAACAAGAAATTCATCAGTGGAGTGACCGTCGCAAGATGGTTGAGTCCGTTCTTCTGCCCATGATGGTGTTTGTGCACGTAAACCGAAAGAACGCAAAGAAGTTCTGGGTTTTTCTACAGTTAGCCGTTATATGGTGATGCGTGGTGAGAGCAGTCCTGCTGTAATTCCTGATGAGCAGATGGCTCGTTTCCGTTTCATGCTCGACTATTCAGAGGAAGCTATTTGTATGAACAGTTCTCCTTTGGCACGTGGTGAAAGGGTCCGTGTTGTGAAAGGACCTCTGACCGGGCTGGTTGGTGAACTGGTCAATGTCGATGGCAAAAGCAAGATTGCTGTCCGGCTGAATATGCTGGGATGCGCTTGTGTTAATATGCCTATTGGTTATGTCGAGGCAATCTGCGAGAAAAACTAATACCCGTCAGTCATTATTTATCCACCATTTACATGAATACGAAATTATCCTGTGCTTTTGCACTGATATTCTTTTTCTTCTTTTTCTCGGCTTGCCAGTCCTATAAGAAAGTACCTTATTTACAGGATGCGGAGATTTTGAAACAGGCGAATACGCAAGTTGCACCTGTTCAGGACGCAAGACTGATACCGGGCGATGAGATTTCCATTTTTGTTTCCACTTCCGATCCGGTTGTTTCGCAGCCATTCAATGAACAAGGCAGTACATTTCTGCTGGATGACAGGGGAATATCAACTATCCGGTTTTAGGTAAACTTTCTTTAACCGGTTTAACAAGTCGTGAAGCTGAAAACCTGATAACGGAGAGACTGAAATCTTACGTGAAAGAACGTCCTACGGTAGTAGTCCGTATGTCCGGCTTTAAAGTTTCGGTTTTGGGAGAAGTGGCTTCCCCGGTGTTTATCCGGTAGTGAATGAGCAGATCAATGTGCTCGAGGCCCTTGCCATGGCAGGAGATTTGACTATTTATGGTGTTCGTGATAATGTGAAACTAATCCGCGAAGACAGGAATGGGCATAAACAGTTTGTTACACTCAATCTGAACGACGCGGATTTGTTGTTATCTCCTTACTATCAGTTGCAACAGAATGACATCCTATATGTCACTCCCAATAAAACCAAAGCACAGAGCGCAGACATCGGAACAAGTACTACGATGTGGGTTTCGGGATTTTCCATCCTGGTATCTATTGCCAGTTTGCTGGTCAATATACTTAGATAATACCACCTAATTCCCGATACTCCTCCGTACAATTAAAACACGGACACTCCTTCATCGGATTCAAATCATGATGGCCTACAATCAATGCTTTGGGGAATATTTTCCTCAATTCGCGGAGCAAAGCGAGCAAGGAACCTCGTTGCGCCAATGTACGTGTGTCTTGGGGATGTCCGGCAATATCCAGCCCTCCTTCATAACAAATACCTATCGAATGGGTGTTATGGTCACGGCAGTGTGCCCCGACCTTTTCCAGAGGACGACCCCGGCAGATTTCTCCGTCCCGGGTGATGTAGAAATGATAGCCGATGTCACGGAATCTCCGGTGCAAGATATGATCTTGTCGGCAAGCCTCCGCCGAAAGGGACTTTCCTTCCGGCGTGGCACTGCAATGAATGATAATCAGAGTGATGGTACGCATAGGACTACATACAGCTCTGTACTCCGATCAAACCTCCGATAGCGGTGGCAACGGTGATAATCACTTTGATGATGAAGCTCCATACGGAGCGGGGAGATGATGAATTACTCATAGATAAGAAGTTTTAAATAAATTGATAATAGTTTTTTTTATTCACCACAGGGGACACCGAGGACACAGAGGAAAGAAATAATCTGTGGTGAAAAAACTCTGTGTCCTCGGTGTCCCCTGTGGTGAATCCTTTAAGCAGCCGGATCAGGCGCTTCACCGCCACCATCCGGTTTCGGATCAGGGTTGTCACCCGAATCAGAACCTCCTCCGGCAGTTGTCGGTTTCTGATATTCGGCCTGTTGTTTCAACTGGCTGTCGAGTTTCAGGTTGGTGGTTGACAAATTACCGGTAGCACGGGCTTTCAGACGCATACCAGTGATGTTTTTCTCCAGTGAGAAATCTTCCAGCGTATCAGCCGCCTTACTGCGGATGCCCACACCAAAGATGGCAAGGTCGTCGATTTTCACACATTTGCCATCCAGCAGCAGTTCTTTGATACAGTCAACCATGTCGGAAAGCACACCTTTGATGACACCACCGGAATACGGTGAATTGTGCTTCGACATATGCTCGGCAAGCTTTGCCAAATCAAACGTCTCGTCGCTTACCGCACGGGCGAACCACTTGCCTGCATTCAGGCCTTTCTGTTGTTGGTTTTGATAAATTTTGTAACGGATCATAAAACAATAAATTAAAGGGTTAAACATCGTGTCCGAGGGATTCTTTTCCCTTTCGACAATACAAAGATACTACCCTCAAACCTTGAAAAATCAATAGTATGCGCTTGCGTACGATTGTTGTCAATTATGCGCAGTAACAGTCGGTTATTCAATGGAAAAACGTAGGATATGTGGATATGTTTTGTTATTTTTGTAACTGTAAATCAGAAACTTATTCATTATGAACGAATTCAAAATACGTGCCTATTTACCGCATGGAACTGGCTCAACTTTATTCTCCGGAACTAACTGACATTGCTGCATATCGAAAGATGAAGAAATGGATCTCTTTATGTCCCGGACTTCTGCAACGCCTGTACGACTTAGGTTACGAATCAAAGCGCCGCTCATTCACCCCGTTGGAGGTGAGAGTGATTGTAGACGCCTTGGGAGAACCTTAGAAGAGCGGAAAAGTAAAGCACCGCTTTAGCAATCGTAAAGCTATGCTTTACCACCTCTAAAAGCGCCGCTTTAGATTTCATGAAACGTCCTGTTGTTATATAAATGCAAAGAATGCACTTTTTCCGGGGCTCCCTAACACACGCACACATGCGTGCGCGTATAAACGCCTTTATCGTCTGTATTGATAAGCAATCCTTTTTTTATCAGACGGTTCAGCCAGCTAAGAGCAGTGTTAGGTTTGATTTTCATCTTTTCGGCCTGCTCCAACAACTGTGTGCGGGTGAACTGGTTGCCCATTATTTCAAAAAAAAGTGCATCCCGGTCGGCATTGGCTCTATGTTTGACCTCTGTGGAAGGAAGAAAAGATAAGATATGTGTGGCATGACGATAGAGCGGAGTTACAAGCTCCAGCACCGCATGGAAATCTTCAGCGGTGATTGTCATATCCCAACGGGTGATAATGCCGTCTTTGATATTATCGGCAGCAATCTCCTTGTCAGGAGTCAGCAGAGGGGCGGAAGAACCTTTGAACTGGTAAGGCTGGTCGCATTCCAGTGCACGCATCATAGCTATTTCTGCCATGATACGGCACGTGTTGACAGCCAGTCGGGCTATGGAACTGCTCATTTCGTTATCGTTGGCGAGTCCCGAACGGAAAAACAGATCGGCAAAGAGAGCATTGAACTCTTGCTTTTGTTCATCAGTGAGCCGGAGCGTATGAAGCCCGTGTGCTTTCATCAGGTCCAGTTGCTTTTTCCATTCCAGACCTATGTCTGTGAAGACAGCTTCCAGATCGGTTTCGCCACTTTCAAACTGGTTGATCCATGTCCATATACCGTGCATATAATAAAACAGCTGGCGCGAGAAGAGACCGTTCTCTGTCGATGGAATAAGTGGTTTTACCTGTGCGGGTGTACCGGAAAGCAGGACGGAAAGATAGCTTTTCTTTACTTCCCGGTATTCCTGGTCGGTGCGTCGGTTGTACGACAGACGGTCGTGGTCGAACGCTTTGCGGAGCGTATCGCTCCAGTGTCCGTATTCAGAGCCGATAGCTGCAGAGATGGTGTCCGCTTCGGTTTCGCAGATAAGCCCTGTGCCGTTGGCATCCATGATATTTTTGCAGAATACCCGTTCCGGTGTTATTGCCCGAGATGAGGAACATTTTATTCTTGGGCATTTGAGGAGCTTCTACTTTGCAGCGCTCCTTTCCCATGACATCATAGGCGGCTTTCTCTTTCTTGTAGGTTTTGACCTTTTTCCGCTACTTGTTGGCGGAGCTCGTCATGAATAGGCTCCACAAGCAGACGGATGAACGAAAGAATTCCCTTACCCGAGGCGGAAGGGGCTACAATAAAACTTTGCAGGCAAGGAGACTGGAGTTTGCCGGCGTATGGACATCTCACATATCGCTCCATGCTGGCACCTATGGCGGTCAATGCTCCGAGCAGCATGACATCGCGTTGTGTGGGGCTGGTGGCATAACTCATGATGAGCAACAGGATTTTCGGCCAGTCCGCTTCGGTGAAAGAGGGCAATGGCTGGTTCGGTTCACTGCCGTCCTGCAGCTCTTCGGATTCGTCCGGTCCTTCATTGTCCACCTTATTATACACGTGCGTGTGTGTGAGATTTTTGGCCGGTGTATTTTCTGCATTTTTTGCATTTTTCCGGTGGTTCATCATTTCCTCTTTGCAGAGAGTTACACCCGTCCTTTCAGCAAGATGGAATGCAGTGCCCAGATGGACATCTCCATGCTGGGTAGTAAGTGCGTTGGAGAATATCCGTTCGGCATGTTCCCGTTCGTATTTGGCAGACACCCGGCACAACCGATGGAAAAACTCGCGTCCCGCTTCTCCGCAATCGGTTGCGATGGCGAACGCCAGTTGTACATATTCAGCATACGTAGGGGCAATATCCGCTCCTGCAGTTTCAACCGCCTCACAGAGGCGGTATAACGATTCAATTTCGTCCATAATTTTAATTTATAGTTTTTAATATCTAATTATTTACTGTTTCTAAACAACGCTCCCGGATCATGACTAAGAAAGCAAGACCTTACAATGTCCTTACCGGAAAAGTCTACCCCTTTGCGTTTTTCTCCGAATGGAGAAGGTGTTTCCGTACCATAGAGCAGCACGGTGAACATCATTGCCAGCTTCATATTTTCGATGATACTGTTTGTGTCGTTAGCCATGGGTAAATGATTGTAGGGTACGAATGCTTTCACACCCCGTCCACTGGGACTGATAAACGTGAGTACAGGACGCAGAAGGTGGTCATTAAACAATGTGCTGCGCATTTCCACTGCCTCCTGATAGGAGTCGAGATGGTCGATATCTACCACCACCAGATGTGAAGAAGCTACGAAACATTTGCTGTTTCGACGCGAGAACGTACCACAGGGAGTCACATACGGCAATAGTGATGCTTTTGCTGTCCGTATATCTCCGGAATTGCGTACTTGCTCGGTCAGAATTTTGAGATTCTCGTTGCAGGTTATCATTTGAAAAACTTGTTCTACGGAGACTTCGCAGGAGGGAACCAGTGTTGCAGGAGTAACAATCCGTCCCTGTTCATTTTTGATGGGAGCAATGGGAGGCATGAAATAAGACATTCTGAAATCGTTTGTCATCATTTAATTTTTAAGTTTTTAATTCAATAATTGCTTTGTCTTTCAAAAGCATGGGCGAAGATCAGCAAAGATTTTTAAAATGCTGTTCCCGACATGTCGGGAACAATGTGAAAATAATTAACGTGAAACTTACATATTTAACAAAAAACAAAGAAATGGACATGCGAAACGAAATTCGCCACGAGGCTTTAGGAATCCTGATTGAGGAGGAGTTGAGACGTGCGGGGGTGAATATTACAGCAATGTGTGATGCTATGCACATGGGGCATACGACTTACTCTGATCTAGGGGGGCTCCGATAAACATCTGAAATATTACGAAGGTATTCTTGATTTTTATTGTAACGCTCTTACCGATGAAGAAATTCTTGAAAAAATAGAAAAGTGGGCATTGATGTATCTTCGGTACAGGAAAAAAGAAGAAAGAGGAACTTGCTAACAATGATAAAAACTGTACTAATGGAGTGGTAGAGCTAGCAGATGATGATTGAATGAAAAAAGATAAATAATATTATGCAGGAAGTCCAACGTTTTAATAAAGTCCTAAAATCTTTTGTCCTTTTAGGGGACATTATCTTACTGAACTTACTGTTGTGGGTATTCGATTCTCTTTGGGGAAACCGTTCCCTTTTTTGAGTTTTCCATGCCTCTTTTTCCAGAGCATGGCTTTGATGACTTTATGTTATCTGGTTTGCAACATTCGTTCCGGAGTGATCCTTCATCGTCCGGTGGTTCGTCCGGAGCAAATCATGCTTCGAGTGGCACGGAACATGATTCCTTTTGTATTGATGGTGTTGGGACTCTCATACATTTTCCATTTTGAATGTGTTAACCTGCGTCAGCTGGGGGCATTTTACGTAGTTCTCATTATCGTTATTATTTCTTATCGCCTGACGTTTCGTTATATTCTGGAGCTTTATCGCAAAAGTGGGGAAAATGTCCGAAAGGTAGTACTAGTGGGTAGCCATGAGAATATGCAGGAACTTTATCATGCGATGACGGATGATCCGACATCCGGATTTCGGGTACTGGGATATTTTGAAGATTCTCCATCAGACCGCTATCCTATGAATGTAGCATATTTGGGACAGCCATGCGAAGCCGTTGATTATTTGACCCGTAATGCGGGAAAAGTAGACCAGCTTTATTGCAGTCTTCCTTCCGCCCGTAGTGCTGAAATTGTGCCGATTATCAACTATTGTGAGAACCATCTGATTCGTTTTTTTCAGCGTTCCCAATGTCCGGAACTATCTGAAACGGAGAATGCATTTTGAAATGCTAGGTAATGTTCCGGTACTTTCTATCCGTCGTGAGCCACTAGAGTTATTGGAAAATCGTATTGTGAAACGTAGCTTTGATATTATTTGCTCGCTACTGTTCCTTTGTACCCTTTTCCCGATTATATATGTCATTGTGGGACTGGCTATAAAGATAAGTTCTCCCGGTCCTGTCTTTTTCAAACAGAAACGAAGTGGTGAAGATGGTCGTGAATTTTGGTGCTATAAGTTTCGTTCGATGCGGGTGAATGCTCAATGTGATACATTGCAGGCTACCGAACATGATCCTCGTAAAACCCGAATCGGCGATTTGATTCGTAAGACGAATGTGGATGAACTTCCTCAATTTATTAATGTACTGAAAGGGGATATGTCTTTAGTGGGTCCTCGTCCGCACATGTTGAAACACACGGAAGAATATTCCCATTTAATAAATAAATATATGGTTCGTCATTTTGTGAAACCGGGTATTACAGGTTGGGCACAGGTGACAGGTTTTCGTGGAGAAACAAAAGAGCTTTGGCAGATGGAAGGACGCGTGCAACGTGACATCTGGTATATTGAGCATTGGACGTTCATTCTGGACTTATATATCATGTATAAAACTGTGTATAATGTCATCCGCGGGGATAAAGAGGCTTATTGAAATAATTAAAGATTAAAAACTAAAAATTATAGGCGGTTATGAAAAAAATGGCTGGATTGACTCTTGGCTTGTTACTTACTTTTTTGTTGGTATCCTGCCAAGCATACAAGAAAGTGCCTTATTTGCAAGATACAGCTTTTGTGAATGATACAGAACAGAGTGTTCATCAGGCAGGTGTGAAGGTTATGCCCAAGGATTTGTTGACGATTGCCGTATCTTGTTCTACTCCGGAACTGGCTGCACCTTTCAATTTGGTGAGTTCGGGTACTGATGCTCCACAGCAATATTTGGTAGATAATCAGGGAAATATCAACTTTCCGGTATTGGGCGAGATTCATATAGGTGGATTGACTAAACTGGAAATAGAAAACTTGATTATAGAGAAATTGAAAGTTTATTTGAAAGAAGCACCGCTTGTAACTGTGCGTATTGTTAATTACCGGATTTCGGTATTAGGGGAAGTTACAAAGCCAGGCAGCTTTTGTAGTCTCTAACGAGAAGATTAATTTGTTGGAAGCCCTTGCAATGGCAGGTGATTTGACTGTTTATGGCATGCGTGATAATGTGAAATTGATCCGAACAGGGCAAGATAATAAGCAGGAAATTATTACTATGGACTTGAATAAGGCTGAAACGGTACTGTCTCCTTATTATCAGCTACAACAGAATGATATAATTTATGTGACACCTAATAAGACTAAGGCTAAGAATTCGGATATAGGATCCAATACGGGATTATGGTTTTCTGCTATCCATCTTGGTTTCAATTGCAAATATATTGGTAATTTTATTAAATAAGTAATTAGTAATGAAAGAGAATTCGTATAACAATAATATGAGTGAATTAGACGAAGAGAAAGTAAATTATCAGGAAATTCTCTTTAAATATATAATTCACTGGCCTTGGTTTGTTGCTTCGGTTTTAGCTTGTTTTATTGGTGCTTGGGTGTATTTGCATTTTCAAACTCCCGTGTATCAGGTTTCTGCTTCCATCATGATAAAAGATGATAAAAAGAATGGTGGTGGAAATGCTGCTGATTTGGAAAGCCTGGGATTGGGTGGAGTGATTACTTCTGCACAGAGTATTGATAATGAGATAGAAGTGCTACGCTCAAAAAAACAATACTGAAAGAGGTCGTTAATAATCTGGAACTTTATATTACTTACTATGATGAGGATGAGTTTCCTAAAAAAGGAACTGTATAAAACCTCTCCCGTAATTGTGAATTTGACAGCACAAGAGGCGGATAAATTGTCAAGTGCAGCTTTGGTTGATATGAAGTTATCTCCAGAAGGTGGTTTGGATGTGAATCTAAAGATAGGCTTGAATGAATATAATAAGCATTTTAATAAACTTCCAGCGGTGTTACCTACGGATGCAGGTACATTTGGGTTTACATTGAAAGATTCTTTATCAAATGGGAAGATAGTAGGGCAAAGTGTAGTACGAAATATCAGCGCTGTAGTTAGTCAGCCTTTTGGGGTGGCAAAAGGATATCAGTGGGCATTGGAAATAGCACCTACCTCAAAAAAACGACTTCTGTAGCAGTTGTTTCATTGATGAATACGAATATACAGCGAGGACAGGACTTTATCAATAAGTTAATGGAAATGTATAATCGGAATACGAATAATGATAAAAATGAGGTTGCTGAAAAGACGAGAGAGTTTATCAATGAACGTATTAAGATTATTGATGAGGAACTTGGCACTACAGAGGATAAGCTAGAAGCTTTTAAAAGAAATGCAGGATTGACGGATATCAGTAGTGATGCCCAATTAGCAGTATCGGGAAATGCTGAATATGAAAGAAAACGTGTAGAAAATGGAACTCAAATTAATTTAGTTCGTGATCTTAATAAATATATCAATAATCCGTCGAATGAGTATGAAGTATTACCTAGTAATATTGGTTTATCCGATAATGGTTTAACTACTCAAATAGATCGTTATAATGAATTGATTATTGAACGTAAGCGTTTACTTCGTACTTCTACGGAAAGCAACCCGATGATTGTAAATCTGGATACAAGTATTCGTGCCATGAAAGCAAATGTAAAAGCTGCTATTGATGGGACTTTACAAGGCTTGCTTATTGTGAAGGCTGATCTGGATCGTGAGTCCAGTCGTTTTTCCCGTCGTATCAGTGATGCTCCGGGACAGGAGCGCCAGTATGTAAGTATTGCACGTCAGCAGGAAATCAAGGCTGGGCTTTATCTGATGCTTTTGCAGAAACGTGAAGAGAATGCTATTACTTTAGCTGCTACTGCGAATAATGCGAAGATTATTGATGAGCCGGCGGCTGAAGGTGGCCCAGTTTCTCCTAAGCCTAGGATAATCTACTTAATTGCTTTAGTGGTAGGAGTGGGGTTGCCTGTCGGTACTATTTTCTTAACTGATCTGACTAAATTTAAAATAGAAGGTCGTGGTGATGTCGAGAAATTAACGAATTTGCCTATTGTGGGTGATGTGCCGTTGACAGAAGAAACAAATGGCTCTATTGCTGTGTTTGAGAATCAGAATACTTTAATGAGTGAAACTTTCCGTAATATCCGTACTAATCTTCAGTTTATGCTTGAGAATGATCAGAAAGTGATTTTAGTGACTTCGACGGTTAGCGGTGAAGGTAAATCTTTTATTTCCTCAAATCTAGCGATTAGCCTTTCTTTGTTAGGAAAGAAAGTGGTGATTGTAGGGCTTGATATTCGCAAGCCCGGTTTGAATAAAATTTTTAATCTTCCGCGGAAAGAGCAGGGGATTACTCAATATTTGTCGAATCCAGAAAAGAATCTGATGGATTTCGTTCAACCTTCGGATGTTAGTAAGAATTTGTATATTCTTCCAGGTGGGACTGTACCGCCTAATCCTACAGAATTATTAGCTCGTGATGCTTTGGATAAAGCGATTGAAGTATTGAAAAGAACTTTCATTATGTGATTTTGGATACTGCTCCGGTTGGTATGGTAACTGATACTTTGCTCATAGGTCGTGTAGCTGATTTGTCTGTTTACGTATGTCGGGCGGACTATACTCGGAAAGCAGAGTTTACCTTGATTAATGAATTGGCTGATAGTAATAAGTTACCCAATCTTTGTACTGTAATCAATGGTGGATTTAGGTTGAATATCACAGCAAATTTTAAATGCTATTTTAGGTTTTTCATTCGTAATTTTACAACGGCAATTCAACCTCAAATAGGAGTGAAATTTTTCAATTATCTGTATTGAGCTGTATGTTGATGATAACAAATTATCTGCAAGCACATGAGCTATTAGCTACTCGATGTGCTAAGTTTTCTTTTTTTGCTTTTGTCATATCCTTTGATAAGCATTACTTATGGTGTCTTTTAAATTTTGTATGATGAATATTTGGCTGAAAAAGTACAGGGATTATATTTTGCAGAATATGTTTTGTCAACTAGCTATTGTGGTTGAGTATGCAAATTTTTGCTATTTTAGGTTTTTCTCGTAATTTTACAACGGCAATTCAACCTAAAATAGTGATTATTCTGCTACGGGAAAATTATCTGCAAGTCTCAGCTATTAGCTACTGATGTGCTAAGTTTTCTTTTTTTTTTTTATTATCCTTTTCCAGGAAAGTATATTTCTGTTTATTTCTTCCTTTAACCTATTTATTTTTAAAAATGGGTTATTCTCCTAATACACCTTTTGGGTCAATATTTTTATTACAATAGTGGCTGGATTACATAATCTTTATCTGGTTAAATTGTATATTCCTGAATTCAAAAGCGATGAAATTTTTACAACAAGGGGTTTTATACCCATTAGGGGTTGTGTCAATAGGGGCAATTATTCTATATTAGTGAATTATTCTACAGTATCTTTTAATTCAATATATTCATTTTTATTGTTTGTTTTTCGTGTGTAATATGGGAATTGTTATCCTTTTTTTATTTAGGATTGAATGCTCATGAAAAAATAAAAATGAAAGAAATGATCAAAAAAAAAATTTCAAAAAAAAATAATGAATTTTTTTCTTTCCAATTATCATACCGATATATAAGGTTGAAAATACATTAGAAAGTGTGTATTTAGTATAAACAATCAATTTATAATAATAAATGGTCGTTTTTATGCCTGAAGTAAGTATAATCGTTCCGGTGTATAATCGTGCATCATCCATTTGCTTCTGTTTGAGAGTCTTAATGCTATGCATTATCGGGACTTTTGAGGTAATAGTGGTGGATGATGGATCATCAGATGATACTCCGCGGATATGTCAGGAGTTTTGTAACTCACATTCACAGTTTTCGTTATATCCAGCAAAATAATGGTGGGGTATCATCAGCTCGCAATTTAGGGATGAGTAAAGCTCATGGAACATGGATAACATTTGTTGATTCTGATGATGCTGTTCGATCGGGAACATCTTGATATTGTGCAAATGGAAGAAAAAACGTAGAGATTGATTGGCTGATTGAATCATTTACTAATTTATACAAAAAACAAACAATTCAGGATGCTGTGACGATGAAACCTTTAAGTTACGAAAGATTTGAAACATTTTCTCCGGTCGTATTTTTTACCACTTTTACACAAACGGATACTCCTATGTTTTCTGTTTGTGGTAAGTTTTATAAGCGAGAAAATTGTATTAATTATCAAATTCGTTTTTCGGGAGGATATTCATTTGAGGAGAAGACCAAATTTTTAATTTGGATTATCTTCGTCATGTTAAACGGTTAGTACATTATCCCATGATGTGTACTTATATCCAAATTGATCGATTTATTGATGGCAAAGGAAAAAGGCTGTCATCTAAGATTTTTGCCATTGGAAGAGTATTATCACGTTATTCTAAATAATTATAATGCTTTTCGGACTTTTGATAAAACAAGCAGAGTGGTTGTAATATAGCCTATAGCGTTAATAATTTAGTAAATGGTATGGTAACATTGACGTTGTTAATTATAGTCGTCATAAAGCATGCTAAAATATTACGAACTGGTGAGCTTTTTGACCTTCATTAAGAATAAAAGTGAAACCTTTATTTCAAACTGTATTGCCCTATAAAAAAAAATATAAAGGATCGCCATATTGTAGATTATTTATTCTTTGATTGTATCAAACCATTGTCAATTGGCTATAGTATTTTTGTCGTTTATATTGTTGGTCAGTGGCATTCTGTTTACATATTAATATTTGTTTAGTAGATAGTTATGAAAATTTGGACTTTTAGGTCCTGGTGGAAGAGTGTGGCGAATAATTCGATTTGTAAAAAACAGATTAAACGTCAAAGAGATTTTTGAACATCAATTCCATATAGGAGGTAACAAACATCGTAATATGCATTTCTATGTAATAGAATCAATCAAGGTGAGGAAAGGACTTTTTCTATTGTTTATCAAGTTTTATGTCATATAGAATATGCATTGCAACGTGGTATGACTCCAGTAGTTAATATCGATTTCCCTAGTATGTTTTCTCAAAAGGTTGAATGTGTGGGAGTTTTTTTTTTGAACAGCCAATGGGCTTTGTGCTTGATGATGTTCAGGGGGCTTATAAAAGCAACTCTCAGATTATGACAGTCATTACCCAAAACTTAAAGTAAAGTGGAATGTCGCGGCTCTATCAAAGGAAAGAATTGAAGCATTTACAATCTTTATATGCTGAATATATTCGCCCATCTAAGGAAATGAAAGAGTATATAGCGAAAAACATTCACAATTCTGTTTTTTCAGACTTATCTCAAGCTGTAGGCTGTATTTGTAGAGCACTGAATTTTTTCGATGCGCAAAACTTGGGGTAGCTAAACAACCTACACCTGAACAGATGATTTTAAAGTTCGTTTAATTTATGGAAAAGAACCACCTAAAGTAAAGTTTATTGTGCTACCGAAGATGCACGGATTTATCAATGTTTTTGCCGTGTCTTTGGAGATTCTTTAATTCCTAATATGCAAAAAAGATATGATGGCAATGATGGTAAATTTTTAGCAGATGTCAATAAAGAAAAAAACATAATGTTTATGCTATTAATAAACAATACTTCCTATCATTGTATTTAGTAACTCGATGTCATAGTTTTGTTGGAGGGAATGTATCAGGGACTAATGCGGTATTAATGATGGATAATAACTTTAAAGATTATTTTGTTTTTCAAATTGAGTTGTAAGCTCTGTAGATGTTGAATTGTATAAATCAGAACATTTGTTTGATTTTTTTAATTAATATGAGTTCAATGAAATATAAATGATTGAAAATTCTGATGGTTAGTAAAAATATGTTTTTATTTATGAAGTAGATGTTGACAGATCTACTCTATGGTAAAATATCTACATCCATTTCTGAAGGAGTTCTTGAATTATAAGTGTGAAAACAATCCTACAACCAGGCTGTGCATTTTTGTATAGTAAAACAGTTTCTTAGTTTAAAATAAATTTCACAATTTCATTATTAGTCTCTATTATTGTTCCGGTTTATAATCGTGAACAGTCTATTGAATTTTGCTTAAATAGTATATCTCATATGAGTTGTCAAAATTTCGAGGTAATCGTAGTTGATGATGGTAGTTCGGATAATACAGCTCATATATGCGATATCTTTTGTGCAACCCATGAGAATTTTCGTTGTATACATCAGTCTAATGGTGGGGTCTCAAATGCTAGAAATCGTGCATTAGATGAAGCCAAAGGTGAGTGGGTGACTTTTGTAGATTCAGATGATGCTGTATGTTCGGACCATCTATCTGTAGTGGAGTTGGAGAGAATGGAATTGATGTGGATTGGATTTTGGAATCGTTTCAGATAATTGGTTCAGTGAATGGTGATGTACAGAGCCTTCTGCTTGTAGATGCATTTGAGACGAGAGTTGAGTCGAATGAACCGATTAAATATGCTTTCACAAGCATGCAAAAATAGACACGCCCATGTTTTCAACATGGGGAAAGTTTTTTTAAACATTCTATATGTGTTCAACATGGGGTTCGCTTTAACGAGCGTCCCTCGCTTCTGATGAAGACCAACTTTTCGTTACCACATATATGCAGTATGTCCGTAAGATGGTACACTATAGCAATACGTAACTGAACGAAGCACACTGAG
>VOFD01001159.1_pt1 | contig 26688 bp, 19 predicted proteins | sample 5384101 | NCBI WGS metagenome assembly VOFD01 (sample SAMN12384723, study PRJNA508395) | human gut metagenome | isolation source: healthy gut C | host: Homo sapiens
GACAGTGAAGTAGGCATTCCCCCCTACATGGCCGGAATGCGGCGATCGGTCCCGCCACATTCCGGCAGAAGAAGAAGGACCGTCCAGAGAGCCTGCCATGCAATACGCCTTTCACGATTTCATCGGCAATATTGGCCTGGTCCTGCTACTGGGCACCTATTTGCTCCTGCAGATGGACAAGATCGATAGCGGACGACTGTCTTATTCCCTGCTCAACGCGCTGGCCTCGCTCTGCATTGGCATCTCTCTGCTCTTCGCCTTCAACATGTCTGCCTTTCTGGTGGAGGCCTTCTGGCTGATCATCAGCCTTTACGGCATCATCAAATGCCTACGCCGCCGTTATGCTCGGGAACAGAATGCCCGCGGGGCGGAACGGCATTGAGGGACCGTCTGGAACCGGCGCTGCCGGAGCCCCGCAGGCGGAAAGAACCCACCCGGGCGCCGGCCGTACCGGCCAGAAGCCCCCGCGTCCCGGAACGGCGGGGTGCGGCCGGGCGATAGGCCACCGGGATACCGGTGGCCTTGTCCTTTGGAACGATCCCCCTGCTGTCACGGCACGCTGTGTCCGCGCTTTCGCAGGGGCTGGCCGCATGCCGCCGTCCTGCGCCGCTGTCCCGCTCCGGCCGCAGGGAGGGCCCGGAGGGGATGTCCATGGTCGGCTCGCGGCACTGTCGTACCGGGGACAGCTGAGAATATACGGCGCGTTCTCTAGAGCGCTTGGGCACCGTCGCCGCGAAGCTCCTCAGGTCAACGGCTGCAGGCGCAGGGCAAGGCGGGTGTGGCGGGTACGGGTCTTGTTGTTCTTGACGGCCATGTGCAGGGCGCGGCTCTCGCCCACCAGCACCACCAGCTTTTTGCCGCGCGTGACGCCGGTGTAGACCAGGTTGCGCTGCAACAGCACATAATGCTGCATCATCAGCGGGATGACCACGGCAGGGTATTCCGAGCCCTGCGATTTGTGGATGGAGATGGCGTAGGCGGGCGTCAGTTCGTCCAGCTCCTCGAAGTCATAGGGCACCACGCGGTCGTCGTAGCGCACGCTCAGGGTCCGCTCCTTGCCGTCCAGAAAGACGATGCGGCCCACGTCGCCGTTGAAGACGTCCTTGTCGTAGTTGTTGCGGATCTGCATGACCTTGTCGTGCAGGCGGAAGCTGCGTTCGCCGCGCCGCACTTCCAGCCCGTTGGGGTTGAGGCTGGCCTGCAGGCGCAGATTGAGCTGCGCCGCGCCCACGGCGCCCTTGTGCATGGGCGTGAGCACCTGGATGTCGTTGACCGGGTCCAGGCCGAAGCGGCGCGGGATGTGGTTGCGCACCAGATCCACCACCATGTCGGCGGCGCGTTCCGGGTCGTTCTGGTGGATGAAATAGAAATCCGAGAGCCTGTCCTTGCTGGATTCCAGCGAGGGCACCTGCCCCTTGTTGATGAGGTGGGCGTTGCAGATGATCTCGCTTTCCGCCGACTGGCGGAAGATCTCGGTCAGCTCCACCACGGGCACCGCCCCGGAGGCGATGATGTCGGCCAGCACGTTGCCCGGCCCCACGGAGGGCAGCTGGTGCACGTCGCCCACCAGCACCACGGTGGCGCCCATGGGCACGGCCTTGAGCAGGTGGTAGAAAAGCAGGGTGTCCATCATGGAGGCCTCGTCCACCACCAGCAGGCCGCAGGCCAGCGGGTTGTCCTCGTTGCGGGCAAAGCCATCCTCCTGCGGGCTGTATTCCAGCAGGCGGTGGATGGTGCGGGCCTCGCGGCCCGAGGTCTCGCTCATGCGCTTGGCGGCGCGGCCCGTGGGCGCGGCCAGCAGGATCTTGGCCTTGACCTCGGCGAACAGGCGGATGATGGCGTTGATGATGGTGGTCTTGCCCGTGCCGGGGCCGCCGGTGAGCACCATGACCTTGCTGCGCGCCGCGGTGCGCACGGCCTCCAGCTGTTCCGGGGCCAGGCTGATGGACAGGGACTCCGTGACCTTTTCCACCAGGGCGTCGGGCTCGGCGAAACGCACGGCCTTGGGCGAGTGCAGCAGGCGGTGCAGATAGAAGGCCGTCTTGGATTCGTAATGATGGTAGCGGCGCAGGTAGACGGCCACTTCCGGCGCTTCCGCCTCCTCGCCGTCCTCGCGGAAGACAGCGGGCAGGCGCCCGGGCAGCTCATCCAGGCTCTCGCGCACCACGCGCTCTTCCTGCTCCAGGGCCAGCACGGCCTGCCGGGCCAGGTCGCGGTCCACGGCCAGCTGCTGGCAGGCCTGATCCAGCAATTCCTCTTCGGGAAGGAAGACGTTGCCGTCGTCCGTGGCCTTTTGCAGCACATAGAGCAGCCCGGCCTGGATGCGCAGGGGATGATCCTCGGCAAAGCCCAGCTTGCGGGCCGCGGCGTCGGCCGTCACGAAGCCGATGCCCCGGATGTCCATGGCCAGACGGTAGGGGTTCTCGCGCACCACGTTGAGGGCCTCGCCGCCGTAGGCGCGGTAGATGCGCACGGCATAGGCGGGCGTGATGCCGTGGGGCTGCAAAAAGAGCAGCAGGTCGCGGATGCCCCGGTGCTCGGCCCAGCTTTCCTTGATCTTCTCGAAACTCTTCTTGCCCACGCCCTTGATCTTGAGCAGGCGTTCGGGCTCTTCGTCCAGCACGCGGATGGTGTCCGTGCCGAAGGCCGCCACGATGCGCCCGGCCATCTCCTCGCCCACGCCCTTGATGAGGCCCGAGGCCAGGTACAGGCGGATGCCCTCGCTGGTGGCGGGCAGCATCTCCTCGGCCATGTCGAAGGCCAGCTGGCGGCCGAAACGCGCGTTGTTGACCCAGCGGCCGCTGACCTGCAACTGGACGCCCACCTGCGGGTTGACCATGTGGCCCACGCAGGTCACGGGATCGCGGCTCACCGTGCGGCTGGGCGCGCCCTTGACCTTGGCCTCCACGGGCAGGGCCCTGTCGGGCAGCAGGCGCAGCACGGTATAGCCGTTCTCTTCGTTGTGGAAGACCACACGTTCCAGCGTGCCGGTGAGCTCCACGGCATCGGGATCGCGCAGCAGGGGAAGATCGTCAGACATGGCAGACCAGGAGAGCGGTTTTTGGAGGGATGGGGGAGTTCGAGGGGAAGGGAGACCTTTTTACCGCAGGAAAAAGGGCCCCTTCCCCCTCAACAAACACTGCTAAAACCAGTCCACGCCGTCGGGCACGGGCAGGACGGCCATGCGCTCCTGCAGCAGCAGGGCGTCGGCCAGCACCAGGGCGGTCATGGCTGTGAGCACGGGCACGATGCGCGGGATGGCCGCCAGGTCGTGACGGCCGCCGATGAGCACGCTGGCGGGCTGGTCGTGGACGTCGATGGTCTGCTGTTCCTGCGCGATGGAGGCGATGGGTTTGACGCCCACGCGCAGCACGATGTCCTGGCCGCTGGAGATGCCGCCCAGGATGCCGCCCGCATGGTTGCTGGCAAAGCGGCCGCCGGGCAGCATGGGATCGTTGTTCTGCGAGCCCGTGAGGCGCGCGGCGGCAAAGCCCTCGCCCACTTCCACGGCCTTGACCGCGCCCACGCCCATGAGGGCGTAGGCCAGCCGGGCGTCCAGCTTGTCGAAGCAGGGCTCGCCCAGACCGGCGGGCACGTTGCGGGCAACCACCTGCACCACGCCGCCCAGGGTGTCCCCGGCGGCACGGGCCGCGGCGACGCGCTCTTCCCAGAGCGGGACCACGCTGTCGGCGGCGGCGAAGAAGGGACGGCTCAGGGCCGCGTCCGGATCGCATGCTTCGGGGGGAACGGCGATGCCGCCCAGCTCCACGGCCCCGGCCACGATCCGGATGCCGCGCGTGGCCAGCAGCTTTTTGGCGATGGCCCCGGCCGCCACACGGGCCACGGTCTCGCGCCCGGAGGAGCGGCCGCCGCCGCGGTAGTCGCGGATGCCGTGGAACTTTTTGAAAAAGCCCCAGTCCGCGTGCCCGGGCCGGAAGACCTGGGCCAGATTGCCGTAATCGCGGGAGCGCTGGTCCTCGTTGGCGATGTGGAAAGCGATGGGCGTGCCGGTGGTCAGGCCCTGGAACACGCCGGAAAGGATGCGGACGGTATCGGATTCCTTGCGTTTGGTGGCCGTGGCGCCCTGTCCGGGCTTGCGCAGGTCCAGCTCGCGCTGCAGGTCTTCCTCGCTCAGGGGCAGGCCTGCGGGGCAGCCGTCCAGCACGCCGCCCAGACCGGGCCCATGGGATTCGCCGTACGAGGTGAGGCGCAGGATGCGCCCAAAGGAATTGCCTGCCATATCACGCCTCCGTGCTGCGGGCCTTGATGCGGGGCAGGCCCAGGATGATGGCCAGGATGCCGGCCACGGCCAGCAGCATGCAGTACCAGTTGTTGATGGTGATCTCCAGCGGCGAGATCTTGGCCAGGGAACCGGCCAGCAGCAGCTGGGCGGCCCAGGGGATCAGGCCCTGGAAGACACAGGAAAAGATGTCCAGAAGGCTGGCGCTGCGGCGCGGGTCGATGCCGTTCTTGAGGGCGATCTCGCGGGCCAGGCCGCCGGTGAGGATGATGGCCACGGTGTTGTTGGCCGTGCAGATGTCGGCCAGGCTGGCCAGCAGGGCGATGCAGGATTCCCCCACCCGCGAGGAGCCCTTGCCGCCGCTTTCCCCGGCCAGGCGGCGGGCCAGGCCGTCCACGCGGGCCAGCAGCCAGGCGATGCCGCCGTGGTAGCGGATGAGCTCGCCCAGGCCGCCGATGAGCATGGACAGGACCATGATCTCGTTCATGCCGGTGAAGCCCTTGTAGATGTCCTGCCCCCAGCGGAGCAGGCTGTAGGGCACGATCTGGCCGTCCGCGCCGGGGATGCCGCAGAACAGGCCCACCAGGCCGCTGAGCAGAATGCCCGTGGCCAGGACGATGAAGGCGTTGAGCCCGGTGAGGGCCAGCACCAGCACGGCGATGTAGGGCAGGACGCGGATCAGCTCGAAGTCGTGCAGGGTCACTTCGGTACCGCCCGAGGCCGAGAACCAGAGCAGGGCCACGGTGAGCAGGGCGGCGGGCAGGACGATGAGGAAGTTCATGCGGAACTTGTCGCCCATCTCGCAGCCCTGGGTGCGGGTGGCGGCGATGGTGGTGTCCGAGATCATGGACAGGTTGTCGCCGAACATGGCCCCGCCCAGCACCACGCCCATGAGCACGGGCACTTCGATGCTTGTCTGGGCGGCCACGCCCAGGGCGATGGGCGTGATGGCGGCCACGGTGCCCATGCTGGTGCCCATGGCCGTGGACACGAAGGCGCCGATGAGGAACAGGCCGGGCAGGATGAAGGCCGGCGGCACCAGCGAAAGGCCGAAGTTCACCGTGGCATCCACGCTGCCGATGGCCGTGGCCGTGGCGGCAAAACCGCCCGCCAGCAGGTAGATCATGCACATGGTGATGATGTTGATCTCGCCCACACCGGTGAGGAAGATGGTGATCTTTTTGGACAGGCGGGCCCGGCCCTGCATCAGGGCCAGGGCGATGGCGGGCAGGATGGCCACCGTGGCGGAGAGCTGGTAGAAGGCCATGTCCACACCGGCCAGGCTCAGGCTGACGCCCGTACCGATGAAGATGAGCAAAAAGAGCAGCAGGGGCAGGATGGCGGCAAAGGAGGCCGGCGCCTCCTGCTGTTCCTGCGGGGCCGTGTAGGTTTGCGGGTTCATGATGCCTCGGCACGCGGAAAGGTGGATGGGATGGCGGCAGGCCCGCGGGGCCCCGCCGGTCTTGCGGGTCAGTGGCTGTGCCGCGCGCCGGGCGCGGCGGCGGATGTCACGGCATCCGTAATCGCTCAATGTACTTAATCCGCACAGGGCTTGCAAGTTGCAGGCCGGACGCGAGCGCCCGGGGGAGCCCGGTATCCTGGCCGGGGCGGATGCCCTGCGGCATGGCAGCGGGCCGAAGGCGGAGCCGGTACGAGGTCTGACGCATTCCGGCCCTGCAGGAGGATCGGCAGGGGAGCCCGCAAACGCCGGTGCCCGCTGTCGGTGGCGAGGATGCCGGGGAGGGCCGCTCCCTCTCCTTTGCGGTCATCGTGGCGGCCGCCCGCGGGAATGGCCGTCCGCGGGGAGGGCGGGAGCCGGGCGGCGGATACAAAAAAGGCCGGGGAAAGCCCCGGCCTTCAACAGGATCAGTCGTGCGGACTAGACCTTGGCGGCGGTGCGCAGGTCGGCCACGGCGTCGGTCTTTTCCCAGGTGAACTCGGGCAGCTCGCGGCCGAAGTGGCCGTAGCAGGAGGTCTTGGAGTAGATGGGACGCTTGAGGTCCAGACGCTTGGTGATGAAGTAGGGGCGCATGTCGAAGACTTCACGCACGGCCTTGGTCAGCACTTCGTCGGGGATCTCGCTGGTGCCCTGGGAGGAGACCAGCACGCTCACCGGATCGGCCACGCCGATGCAGTAGGCGATCTGGACTTCGCACACCGGGGCCAGACCGGCGGCCACCACGTTCTTGGCGATGTAGCGGCCCATGTAGGCGCCGGAGCGGTCCACCTTGGAGGGGTCCTTGCCGGAGAAGGCGCCGCCGCCGTGATGGCCGCTGCCGCCGTAGGTGTCCTGGATGATCTTGCGGCCGGTGAGGCCGCAGTCGCCCATGGGACCGCCCACCACGAAACGGCCGGTGGTGTTGATGAAGATCTCGCAGTCCTTTTCATCGAAGTAGCCGGAGGGCTCCAGCACGGGGCGGATCACGTGCTTCTTCACGGCTTCGATGATGTCGGCCTGGGAGGCGGAAGCGGCGTGCTGGGTGGAGACCACCACGTTGTTGATGCGCACGGGCTTGCCGTCCAGGTATTCGAAGGAGACCTGGGTCTTGCCGTCAGGACGGAAGAAGGGCACGGTGCCGTCCTTGCGCACCTTGGTCAGGCGCTGCGAGAGCTGATGGGCCCAGAAGATGGGGGCGGGCATGAGGGTGGGGGTCTCGTCGCAGGCAAAGCCGAACATCATGCCCTGGTCACCGGCGCCCTGGTCTTCGGGAGCGGCGCGCAGCACGCCCTGGGCGATGTCGGGGGACTGGTGGTCGATGGAGGAGATCACGGCGCAGGTGTCGGCGTCGAAGCCCATGTCGGAGCTGGTGTAGCCGATCTCGCGGATGGTCTCGCGCACCACGTGGGGCAGGTCGGCGTAACCCGTGGTGGTGATCTCGCCGGCGATGACCGCCATGCCGGTGGTCACCAGGGTTTCGCAGGCCACGTGGGCGTTGGGGTCCTGGGCCAGCAGGGTGTCCAGGACGGCGTCGGAGATCTGGTCCGCCACTTTGTCGGGATGGCCTTCGGTCACGGACTCGGAAGTGAAGAAATATTTGCCCTTGGTTTGCATTGGTCTGTTCTCCATGGTTCAGTATGGCCCGCGGCCGTTGCCGGGCCGCAGGTCGCCTGCACCGCCCGTGAGGGCGGCCGGGCAGGCATGGGGAAGCCGGGCCGGAGCATCAGCCCCGGTCCGGCCCCTGCCGAAAAAAATATGATGGCCTGTCCGCTAGTCCTTGAGCAGGATATTGTCGATCAGGCGGGCCTTGCCCATGCGGATGGCACAGGCCATGAGGGCCGGGCCGTCCACGGTGTCCAGGGGCTCCATGGACACGGGATCCACCACGCTGAGGTAATCCAGACGGCCCAGGGTCAGGTGGTCCGCCCAGGTGCAGAGGGCGGCCTCACGCAGGATCTTGGCGTGGGTCTGTCCCTTCTGGGCCAGGTCGCGGGCCAGCTGCAGGCCGCGATGGATCCAGGGGGCCTGGCGGCGTTCTTCCTCGGTGAGGTAGACGTTGCGGGAGGAGAGGGCCAGGCCGTCTTCCTCACGCACGATGGGACAGGTCTCGATGCGCACCGGCACGTTGAGGTCGCGCACCATGCGGCGCAGGATGGCCTGCTGCTGCCAGTCCTTCTGGCCGAAGACGGCCACGTCGGCCTGGGTGATCATGAACAGCTTCAGCACCACCGTGCAGACACCGCGAAAATGGGTGGGCCGGCTCAGGCCGCACATGATGCGGGAAAGGTCCGGCACTTCCACCCAGGTGGCGTGGTCTTCCGCGTACATGGACGCGGGTTCGGGGATGAAGATGGCGTCCGCGCCGTGGGCGGCGGCGATCTGCGTATCGCGTTCGATGTCGCGCGGATAGGCGGAAAGGTCTTCATTGGGGCCGAACTGGGTGGGGTTCACGAAAAGGCTGACCACAAGACGCTTGGCAAGGCCGCGGCCCTGGTCCATGAGCGCCTCGTGACCGGCATGGTAATAGCCCATGGTGGGCACAAGGGCGATGTCCTCGCCGGCCGCGTGCCAGGAGCGGCACTGGGCCGCCAGATCTTGGGGATTGGTGAATATCTGCATATCAAGGTATGGTGATATAGTTAGTGGGGATTCCCTTATACCTGCTGCGGCAGGCCTTGTAAAGCCGCAAAAGCCCCGCAGGCGGGCCGGGGAGAAAAAACTTCTGTGCTGTCCGGCGTTTCCGGTTGCCTTGCCCGTGGGGAACAGGCATAACAGCATGCGGAGGTTCGTATGCTCAAACCTTTTTTCCAGGGGAAACTGGATACGTTTTGTGCCATCTATGCCGTGCTCAACGCCCTGCGCCTGACCCACGGCATCCAGACGCTCAAGGCGCGCGACATCCTCAACGAGACCCTGCTTTCCCTGGCCGGGAAGCCCGGTGCCCTGCGGGCCGTGCTGGAGCAGGACACGGACTACATGCAGCTGGTGGACGACATGATCCAGGCCCGCCAGCAGCGCTACCCCCTGCTGGTGGAAAAGCCCTTTGCCGAAGGCGAGGCCGTTTCGCCCGACGCCCTGTGGGAAGCCTGCCGCGAGTGGCTGGCACCGGGCGAGGGGCGCTGCATCCTGTTCCGCTTTTTGCGGCACCTGACGCCCGAGACGCCGCCCATGAACCGGCACTGGACCTGTGCCGACCGCATGGACGGGGACCTGCTGCATCTTTTCGACTGCAGCCACGAGGACGAAGCCGTGACGCTGATCCCGCGCGAGAGCTTCGTGACCCGCAGCGCCGACGTGCAGCGGGAACGCCTGCTGGTCATCCAGCCCAACAGTCTGCGCTTTTTGGCCCTGCCGTGGCGCGTCCACGCCTTCTAGCCTGACATCTTCCCGTTCCGCCCCGTTCCTGCGGGGCGGTCCCGCACGGCGGCGCCTCTGCCGCCGGACACAGCCTGTCCCGTTGCCTGCGCAACCATATCGCGCAATTTGTGATGACAAAAAAAACAGAGACGGATAGGCTATCTCCATGACTGTCCATTCCTTTTCTTCCGCAGCCGGAGCGGCCGCGCCCCTGACGCGCGCCCGTGTGTCCGGCTCTTTGCCGGTGTGGTCCCTGAGCCTGGGCTGTCCCAAGAACCGTGTGGATACCGAGCATCTGCTGGGCTCGCTGGGCATGCCCGTGCACAGCGTGGAACACATGGGCCGGGCACGTCTGGTCTTCATCAATACCTGCGGCTTCATCGAGCCTGCCGTACGCGAGTCCATCCGCTCCATCCTCGATGCCGTGGAGCGTCTGGGCCGCTGCAAGCGCCGCCCCCTGCTGGCCGTGGCCGGCTGTATGGTGGGGCGCTACGGCGTCAAGGATCTGGCCGCCGACCTGCCCGAGGTGGACCTGTGGCTGCCCACCGGCGAGCTGGAAAACTGGCCCGCCATGGTGCGCGAGGCCCTGGGCCTGCCCGCGGCTCCCGCCGCGCCGGGCCGCCTGCTCTCCACGGGCCCGTCCTATGCCTGGCTCAAGGTGGGCGAAGGCTGCCGCCACAAGTGCGCCTTCTGCACCATCCCGTCCATCCGGGGCCCGCTGCGCTCCGTGCCTGCGGCCGACCTGCGCGAGGAGGCCCGCGGCCTGCTGGCCGGCGGGGTGCGCGAACTGGTCCTGGTGGCCCAGGACCTGACCTCGTGGGGCAGTGACTTCGACACGCCCCAACGCCTGCCCCACCTGCTGGACGAGCTGCTGCCCCTGGACCGCCTGACCTGGCTGCGCCTGCTCTACCTTTATCCCAGCGGCGTCACGCCCGAACTGCTGCGCTACATGCGCGAGGCCGGGCCGCAGCTGCTGCCGTACTTCGACATCCCCCTGCAGCACGCCCATCCCGAGGTGCTGACCCGCATGGGCCGCCCCTTCGCCAATGATCCCCGCCGCGTGGTGGACCGCGTGCGCGAGGCCCTGCCCGAGGCCGCCCTGCGCACCACCTTCATCGTGGGCTATCCCGGCGAGACCGAGGAGCATTTCCAGACCCTGTGCCGCTTTGTGGAAGAGACGCGCTTCCGCCATCTGGGCGTCTTCGCCTATCAGGCCGAGGAAGGCACGCCCGCGGCGGCCATGCCCGACCAGGTGCCCATGGAAGTGCGCGAGGAACGCCGCGCCACGCTCATGGAGATCCAGGCCGAGATCAGCGAGCGGCAGTTGCAGGAAGCGGTGGGCCAGACCATGCCGGTGCTGGTGGACGCGCCGCATGACGAATGGCCGGGCCTGCATGTGGGCCGCGTCTGGTTCCAGGCGCCCGAGGTGGACGGCATCACCTATGTGAGCGGCCTGGGCGTGGCCCCCGGCGCGCTGGTGCAGGGCGACATCGTGGAGAGCAGCACCTACGACCTGACCGCCCTGGCCTGATCCTTTTCTCGATAGTGTTCGACAGGGGCGCTTCGGCGCCCCTCCTGATGACGGCCCCCGGTCTCCGGGCCGGGGGATGACAACGCGTGTGCCGTGAGGCCGCGCCCAACCCTTGCAGCATGCATCTGGAGCAGCGCATGACTACCCCTTCGCAGACGGAAACGGCCCGCCCCCTGGACGGCGCCATGGAAAATATCCTGGACGACGGTCAACGCCCCGGCTGGTGGCGGCATTTTGCGGGTCACGAGGACACGGAATGCGTCATCCGGCCCATGCATCTGGCCTCGTTGCTGGACAGGGCCGCCAGGACGCACGGCAACCGTCTGGCCATCCGTTTCCAGAATTTCCAGATGACCTACAGCCGTCTGCACGAAGCGGCGGAACGCTTTGCCGAGGCCCTGCGCCTGCGCGGCGTCAAGCCCGGCCAGCGGGTGGCCGTCATGCTGCCCAACATCCCGCAGACCGTCATCGCCTTCTGGGGCATCATGAAGGCCGGGGCCGTGGCCGTGATGACCAACCCGCTCTATATGGAAAAAGAGCTGCTGCATCATTTCAATGATGCCGGGGCCGAGGTGCTGGTGACCCTGGACCTGCTCTGGGCCAAGCTGGAGCCCCTGCGCGACCGCCTGCCCCTGCGTCTGACCGTGGTCACGAACATCTCGGACGGTCTGGCCTTCCCGCTCAACTGGCTGTATCGCATCAAGGCCCGCCGTCAGGGCCAGGTGCCGCAGGTGCCCTACGGGCAGGAAGTGCTGCGCTGGAAAGATTTCATCAAGGTCCGCGGACGCTTCAGCGTGCCCACCGACGAGGACCCCGGTGACGCCCTGGCCCTGCTCCAGTACACGGGCGGCACCTCCGGCCAGCCCAAGGGCGCCATGCTGGGCCATGCCTGCATCTCGGCCCAGATGCAGCAGCTGCTGGCCATCCTCCATATGGACTGGGAAAACTGCAAGCCCATGTCCTTCCTGAGCATCATGCCTTTCTTCCACGTCTTCGGCCTGGTGGGCAACATCATCCTGCCCACGGCCCTGGCGGCCACCACCATCCCGGTGCCGCGCTACACGCCCGCCGACCTGCTGCGGACCATCGCCCGCTTCCGCCCCACCTTCTTCGTGGGCGCGCCTTCGGTCTACATGTCGCTCATGCAGCAGAAGGACATCAAGAAATACGACCTCACGTGTATCGAGATCTGCGTCTCCGGTTCGGCGCCGTTCCCCACCGAGGCACTGCGCCGCTGGGTGAGCATGACCCACGCCAGCATCACCGAAGGTTTCGGCCTGACCGAGGCCTCGCCCTGCGTTACGGCCAACCCGCTGGACGGCCCGCAGAAGGAAGGCTCCATCGGTGTGGCCTTCCCGCATACCGAGATCCGCATCGTGGACATCAACGACAGCAACCATGTCCTGGGCCCCAATGAGGAAGGCGAGATGCTGGTGCGCGGCCCGCAGGTCATGCAGGGCTACTGGAGCCGTCCCGAAGAGACGGCCGCCACCCTGACCGACGGCTGGCTGCATACCGGCGACATCGCCTACTACGACGAAGAGGGCTACTATTATATCGTGGACCGCAAGAAGGATCTGGTCATCGTGGGCGGTTACAACGTCTACCCCCGCGAAGTGGACGAAGTCCTGTACGAGCATCCCAAAGTGGCCGAGGCCGTGGCCGTGGGCGTCAAGCATCCCACCCGAGGTGAAGTGCTCAAGGCCTATGTGGTGCCCCGTCCCGGCGAGACCCTGACCACGGCCGAGCTGACGGCCCATTGCCGAGCGCGTCTGGCCAACTACAAGGTGCCCAAGTTCTTCGAGTTCCGCGAGGAACTGCCCAAGAGCCTCATCGGCAAGGTGCTGCGCCGCATCCTGCGTGACGAGGAGGCCGCGCGCGTGGCCCAGGGACAGGGGGACGAGGACCGTCTGCTGCCCACGCCGGACCAGCCCGCGGCCGCGCCCACCCGTGCCCAGGCCCTGGGCCAGCAGGCGGGCGAGCTTCTGGATGAGGCCCGGGAAAAGATGGACTCCCTGCGCGGCCAGGCCGGAGAGATGATGGAGGAAGCCCGTCAGAAAGCCGGCGAGCTGCGCCGCCAGAGCGGCGAAGTGGTGGGCGAGGCCCGCCAGAAGGCCGGGGAACTGCTGGACGAAGCTCGCGGCAAGGCCGGCGAGATGATGGAAGAAGCGCGCCAGAAAGCCGGCGAACTGCGTCGTCAGAGCGGCGAGATGGTGGACAAGGCCCGCGGCAAGGCGGGCGAACTGGGCCAGCAGGCGGGCGAGCTTCTGGACGAGGCCCGGGAAAGATGGGTTCCCTGCGCGGCCAGGCCGGAGAGATGATGGAGGAAGCCCGTCAGAAGGCCGGTGAGCTGCGCCGCCAGAGCGGTGAAGTGGTGGACGGTGCCCGCCAGAAGGCCGGGGAACTGCTGCAGGAAGCTCGCGGCAAAGCCGGTGAGCTGGGCCAGCAGGCGGGCGAGCTGCTGGACAAGGCCCGCGGCAAGAGCGACGACGAGAAAAAGTAAAAAGCGATATGTCCGGGTGGGGCCGATACCCTGTTTAAGGGATTGGCCCGACTCCCGTTTTTTGAAAAAAGCGAAAAGCCCTTCCTGCCATGGCAGGAAGGGCTTTTTTACTGATGGGTCGGGAAGCGTTCGGGGGAGGAGACATCGCTGATGCGCGGGATGGCTCCCCCACAACACGCTAGATCCGCACGGACTGGCCGGGCAGCAGGTCGATGCAGGTACAGCCGGGAGCCACGCGGGCCAGTTCGGCCTTGAAGGCTTCCGTATCCTGGGCCAGCACCGGGAAGGTGCCCCAGTGCATGGGGATGACCTGTTTGCAGCCCAGCAGCTTGCAGGCCAGGGCCGCCTGGCGGGCGTCCATGGTGAAGACGCCGCCCATGGGCAGCAGGGCCACGTCGATGGAGTAGAGGCGGCCCCACAGTTCCATGCCCGCGAAGATGCAGGTATCGCCCGCATGGTAGATGTGCTTGCCGTCAGGCGTGCGGATGATGTAGCCCGCCGGGGAGCCCGACTCGCTGGAGTGGTAAGCCTGGGTCATGGTGAATTCGAAGCCCGCGTGGGCCACGGTACCGCCCATGTTGAAGCCGATGTAGTTGAGCAGCTGGGCCGAGGGCACACCGGCGGCCTCCAGCTTCTGGGCCGTGCCCACGATGGCGCCCAGCATGGCGCCGGTGTTCTTGCAGATGGCCACGGCATCGCCCACATGGTCGGCATGGTCATGGGTGACCAGCACCACGTCCACCGGGCCGATGGTCTCGGCCGTGGTACCGGAAGCGGGCGTCAGGAAGGGGTCCACGACGACATGCTTGTCGTCACAACTGATATTGAAGGCCGAATGGCCGTACCAGAGGATCTGGCTCATGATCGTTCTCCTTGTTGGGGGGCGCCCCAAAACGGGGAAAGAAAGTATAGCGCAAGACTAGGAGACTGTCACGAAAAGAAGCAGGCCTGCCGTGATGCCGGGCGGCGTCGCGCCCGGAAGAGGGGCACGGCCCATTTTCGGGACTGGGGCGGGATGCGCCCCGAAGCTGGCAGGGGCAGGGCTTGACAGCGGCACGCCCTTTGCCTAGAAAGACACGTGTGCGCCCGTAGCTCAGTCGGATAGAGCGTTGGCCTCCGGAGCCAAAGGCCGTGCGTTCGAATCGCGCCGGGCGCGCCACAGATTTCAAGCCCCCACGAGGAAAGCCTCGCGGGGGCTTTTTGTGTACCTGCGGACGGTATCTCACAGCCGGAGCAAGGCTCATCCGCAGGCAGCCCACAAACTGGCGAAAAACGGGGCATCCGCCTGGCGGATGCCCCGTTCCGTTTTCAGGCGGGCAGGGGGCAGTCCCGATGCGGGGCTGGTCGTTGACTGCCGTTAGCCCTGATGGGTGTTGAACAGCACGTCGAGATCCTCGATGCGGAACTGCAGCGGTTCCCGGCCGTTGGGCAGCAGGAAGGAGGCTCTCGCGTTGATGCCGGAGGAGGCACGGGGGCCCAGGCCCTCATCGACCCTCTGGTAGCAGAGTTCGATATTGACGCTGTACGAGCCATCAGGATGATGGAAGACCTCGATGGGCAGGCTGTTGGAGAGGGAATTGCCCTGGAGGTTGTTGATGCGGAAGGTCTCGTCGGCGGTGGCCGGGTCGGCCAGGAGGAGCATCAGGATGTCGGCGCCGCTGGCCTGATGCAGCGGGCTGCAGACGCGCCCGGCTTCTTCGGCGGAAGGGAATATGGCGATGAGGGCGTCCAGCTCCTGTTCCAGCCAGGGCAGGTTCTGGAGACTGCCCCCGCCACCGATCCTGTGCCCGTTGATGGTGATGCCGCGCCGGGCGAAGTCCTTGAGAAACTGGTCGGAGAAGAAGTTGCACTTGCGGATCAGCGCGGGAGAGGCCAGATCCTGTCCGGACAGGGCGGCGGCCCCGTTGCCCGGAGGGGTGGACAGGACGGTGGCATTGAGCCCGTCGAGCATGCGTTGCCGGGCGGCGGCCATGTCGAAGGCCTGACCTTCGGGCAGGGTCAGGCCCAGGCCCTGGGGCACGAACCGGCGCGCCTCGGCCATGCGCATCTGGCCAAGACCGGGAGCCCGGTCGAGGATGTCATAGAATTCGTCGCTTTCCGTAGCCTGGGCCAGGGTATCCAGGACGTTCATGAGCAGGAGTTCGTTGCGGGAACGCAGGCCTTCGTCGGCCTCCTGGGCAAGGTCACGGCGCAGGACATGCAGGGGGGAGCCCCCGCCCAGGGCACGGCGGGCCGCGTAGTCGGCGTCCATACGGGCAGCGACGCGGGCGGCCAGCTCCGGCGGGACGGGCTGCTTTGCCCGTTCGAGCTGCTGGAAAAGCTTCCGTTCGTCCTTGCTCAGGGGCTCCAGATTGCCGAGGCCCAGCATCCTGCATGCGGCGCGGGCCGTCAGGATGCGGACCAGGCCGGCTTCCGGCCCGCCCTCGATGCCGGGACGCAGCATGCCGTCCGGCTGTGTGATGGCGGCGTGCATGGTCTGGGCATAGGTATCGAAGTCCCTCTTCAGTCCGGCGGGGGTGGCCTCGGCCAGCGTCAGGGTGCGCAGGAACCGGCCCGTATCCAGTACGGCGTCGCATATGGCCTGCGCCATGGCCGCGTTCACGGGCTTGGGAGAGTGCAGGATCTCGTCCTGCAGGATGCGCTTGGCCTCCCGGGGCATGGCCCGGGCGTGTTCCACCGTGTCCAGGGCCGCCACGAAATTGTTGATGACGTTCTCGGCCGCCGTGGTGGCTTCCGCCAGTGTGGGCTGGTGCATGTTGTTGCTGTCGTTCAGGCAGCGGGCGACGAGCTTGTCATGGATGGTCTGGACCAGGACATCGCGGGTGGCGGGGCTGATGGCACCATCGAGGCCCTTGGTCCGCATGGCGGCGTCCAGACGAGCCATGAAGCCGTGGGGGCCCTCGCCGCTGACCTGCTCCGCCATGGCCGCGATACCGGCCTTGGCTTCCTGCAGTGTCTTCATGCGGATGCTCTCGCCAAGGGCGTCCAGACTTTCGGCCGCTGTCAGCGAATGGTCGGCGCGCCGGGCCCTGGCTTCCAGATCGCGCAGGGCGGTGTCCCGATAGCCCTGGAGCTGTTCCGCCGTGGCCGGAGGCAGACCAAAGCGCTGCCGCCGTGCGGCCATCTGCGTTTCCAGATCCGAGGGCGAGCCGTCGGAATGGGGGGCGCAGAGCTTCTGGAACTGGTCCCGGACATTGATGAGCCGGGTCTCCAGACGGGCCTGGTCTTCCGTCGTCTTGATACGGATGACATCCCGCAGCACCCGGGCCGCGTCACGTCCGCTCAGGGGGCGGCCGGCAGCCAGCTTGTCTTCCAGGCTCTTCCGGGCGATGTCCGCGAAGCGGTCGCCCAGATCATCGGTCTGCCTGATGGTATTGATGAGCCCGTCCATGACGTCGCGGTTGGCCTGGGCGGCCGTGTCGCTGTGGCGTGAGCGTATCCAGTTGACGATGCGGCCTCCCAGCGAGGAGGTGGTGGGGACGGTATGTCCCTGGCGATCGATCCCCAGATGTTCCTTGCCGAACGCGCCCAGCCGTTGGGCGATGATGTTCAGGTCGTTGATCTTCATGGCGAATCCTTTCTGGCAGCAGCGTTCAGATCTTCAGCATGCCGTCGTTCCAGCCCGCTTCCGCGGCGGCCTGGGGCGTGGCGGCCTGTTCCTTTAGTTGCGCGATGGAAGCGCGCAGCGATTCCACCGTATCCACATGACGGCCCACCTGGCGGTCGAGGCTGGCCTCGTCCAGATGTTCCAGCGGCAGGCGGCGGGTATAGGTCACAGCGTCGAGCAGGGGCTCGATGCCCAGCACCCCGCCGTCCGTGCCCTTGAAAAAGCTGTCCAGTTCCAGCAGCAGGCCATAGAGCGCCAGCTTGTCGGCATCGTTGTCCGGCAGGCCGCACACCCGGCTGTACAGGTACAGGGCGTCGCTGTTTTCAGCGCATTCAAGGGTGACTGTCACGTCATCGAACTGGAGCGTGCAAACGCCGTTCTCGGTCTCAAGGCCGTCCATGCCGATAGTGGCACCAAATTTTGCAATGATATGGGCAATGGGATGCATATGCTCTCCTTTTTGTTACTGGTATAGCAAAAGGTAGACCAAGAGTCTTGCTCCTGTCCATGCATGATGGCCGGGACAGGAGCACGAGACGGGCAGCGCGGAGCGGCGGGAACAAAAAAAGCGCCCTGCATGTGCAGGGCGCCTTCGCGTGATTATGGCGGAGCGGAAGGGACTCGAACCCTCGGCCTCCGGCGTGACAGGCCGGCGTTATAACCGTCTTAACTACCGCTCCAAATATGGAGTCGGGAAAATATCCCGATTGTTCTCAAAAAAAGCGCACCGTTTGCACAGTGCGCTTTTCTCGCAATTATGGCGGAGCGGAAGGGACTCGAACCCTCGGCCTCCGGCGTGACAGGCCGGCGTTATAACCGTCTTAACTACCGCTCCGTAGTGGTGGACAGTACAGGACTTGAACCTGTGACCCCCGCCGTGTGAAGGCGGTGCTCTACCAACTGAGCTAACTGTCCGTCGTTGTCCTCTCGAACAAGAGTGTTTGTACGGGAAACACCCCTCGGGGTCAAGAAAAAAATTGAAAAATTTGAAAAAAGTTTAATTTCATCTGTAATTATCTGGAATAAAAGGATAAAAAATTGATATTTGTTCCTGATAAATAGCCTTGCAGTCCCGGGGGGCCGGTGTTAGGTAGAAAAACACTTCAGTTCAGGGTGGAAAAGATGATGTTTTCCCGTTTCCGGCAGGGCCGCAGGTCCGTGACCGGCAAAGATCGTGATGCGCGTTTCCCGTCGCGCATGGGCATGGGGCTGCTGCTGGCGGCCCTGCTTTTGTTGCCGGGCTGTGCCCAGGCCGTCCCGGACAGCGGCACGCCGCTGCGCGTCTCCGCTACCGCCCGGAAGCTCTCCGGACCTCTGGAGCCTGCCCCCCTCTCGACGCTGGTAATGAATGATGCCAGTGTCCGCCAGTGCCGGGTCTACGATGGTGTGCGCATCATCGCGCAGCCCATGCAGGAGAACCTCTGCGCCCTGAGTTTCGATGACGGCCCTTCGGCCAATACGCCGCAGATCCTCGACATCCTGGCCGCGCACAACATCCCGGCCACGTTCTTCGTGCTGGGGCGGAACGCCGAGCGCCATCCCGACCTCGTGCAGCGCATCCATGACGAAGGGCACGAGATCGGCATCCATACCTATTCCCATCCCAATCTGCGCCACCTCAACCTGGCGGCCCAGAGCGAGCAGATCGGCAGGGTGCAGCGCTTTTTGCGCTCCCTGGGCATCGAGGCCCGCTTCCTGCGCCCGCCGTACGGTTCGTTCAATGACGTCACCCTGAAGGCTGCCGAGCAGATGGACCTCAAGGTCGTGCTCTGGTCGCTGGACAGCGAAGACTGGCGGGGCGTGCGCGAGGATTACGCCGCCCTGGTCAACACGCGGGGCCAGCGCTACGTCAACAACGATCTGCGCGGCATCTTCCTTTTCCACGATACGGTGCACGGCACGCTGGAGAACCTGCCGCGCATCATCGCGCAGCTGCAGGCCGGGGGCTGTCAGCGTTTCGTGACGGTCAGCGATTTTCTGGACGGCAGCCTGGACCCCGAACCGCCTTTGCTCATGGCCCGTCGTACCCGGCAGCCTTTGCCTGACGGACGCGAGCTCATGCCGCCGGAAAGTTTCCCCGATGTGCAGCTGGCCGGACAGGAAACGGGCCGCAGCGGCTTCGATGCCGCCCAGCGAGCCTCCTCCACGCGGGATACAAGCCTGATCTGGGCCGCGGGCAGCACGCCGGTGCCCATGGCGCGCAGCAGCAGCCCCCGCTGGGGCAAGGCCGCGGAACAGGCCCGCGAGCAGCAGGCCCGTCGCCTGGAGCGGCTGGAACAGGAACGGCAGGCCGCAACGGCCCGGACACAGGCGCAGCCGGCAGGGCCCGTGCATGCCGTGCGCGGTACCGTGACGCCCCAGCGTGATTTCGGCACCAGCGCCGGTGAGGTCTATCCCGGCAGCCGTCCCGTGAGCTCCGTCGAGGATCTGGCCCCGGCCACGTCCGTGCAGCAGTAAAAAATATGAGGGGAGGGCCCGCGTCCCTGCTGTCGCCGTAACGCTTCTTTATCGCTGACGGGCATGGTCTGAGGCCGCCTTCGGCCGCTGCCGATACGAGGAGGGCCCCTTTCTCCCTCTATGTCCTCTTCCCCGGTGCGTTCCATCCAGGGAACAGCTGGCAGGGATGCAAGCAAACAGCCCCCGCATGATGTCATGCGGGGGCTGTTTGCGTTCAGGAAAAGGTCTGTGGCCTCGATGTCCTAGGACAGACGGGTCTTGAAGTCCTCGTAGCCGAAGCGGCGCACCAGACGGAAACGGGCCGTGGCGGCCGGGTCGGCGGCGTCGAGGTCGGCGGCCAGGCTGCCGATGGACGGCAGGCGCAGGCCGTTGAAGGTGGTGGTCTTGACCATGCTGTAGATGGCCATGTCGGTGAAGATCAGGCGGTCACCGGCCTTGAGGGGCGCGGCGAAGCTGTATTCGCCGATGACGTCCCCGGCCAGGCAGGACTTGCCCGCCAGGCGGCAGGTCCAGGCCTTTTCGCCGTTTTCGCCCGCCAGGCGCAGCTCGCCGTCTTCCGGGGCCAGCAGGTTGGGGCGGTAGGGCATCTCCAGCACGTCGGGCATGTGGCAGGAGGCCGAGGTGTCCAGGATGGCGATGGGCATGTCGGCCTGCACCACGTCCAGCACCGTGGCCACCAGCCAGCCCGCATTGAGGGCCACGGCCTCGCCGGGTTCCAGATAGATCTGCGCGCCGTAGTTCTGCTGCATGCGCGTGATGCAGCGGCAGAGGCGGTCCAGGTCGTAGCCTTCGCGGGTGATGTGATGGCCGCCGCCGAAATTGATCCACTTGCACTGGGCCAGCTGCTTGCCGAAACGGGCCTCCACGGCATCCAGGGTGCGTTCCAGCGCGTCGGAGCCCTGTTCGCACAGGGTATGGAAATGCAGGCCGGAGATGCCTTCCGGCAGCGTTTCGGGCAGCTGGTGCGGCCGGATGCCCAGACGGGAGCCCGGGGAGCAGGGATTGTAGATGGCCACGGCGCCTTCGGAATGTTCGGGATTTATGCGCAGGCCGCAGCTGATCTCGCGGCCGTTGTCCCGGCACCAGGCCCGGACCTTGGGGCCGAAGCGTTCCCACTGGGCCAGGGAGTTGAAGACCAGGTGATCCACCAGCGGCAGCAGCTCGTCCAGCTCTTCTTCCGTCCAGCCCGCGGCAAAGGCGTGCACTTCGCCGCCGAATTCTTCGCGGCCCAGGCGGGCCTCATCCACGGAGCTGGCGCAGGTGCCCCACAGGGGGCCGTGGCCTTTGGCGCGGGAGAGCAGGGAAAAGCTGTCCCAGGCGGCAAAGCCCTTGAGGGCCAGCAGGATCTTGGCGCCGGTGCGCTGCTGCACGCTGTCCAGGATGGCCGCATTGGCCGCCAGACGGGCTTCGTCCAGCACGAAGCAGGGCGAGGGGACGGTACGGGGATCCAGCAGGGGCAGGAGATGCTTCATGTTTTGGTCTTTTGCAGGGGTTGGGGTGAAGAAAGGGCTGCCGCCCGGGGCCTGGCCGCAGGGGCGGCGGGTCTGTTCCCGGGCCGGAGCGCAACGGGGGAAGGAGCCCGCGGGCCCCTTCCCCCTGAAACAGCGTTGCCGGCGCGAAAGGGACTAGTCTTTCACTTCCACGCACTGCCACGGCAGGCCGTAGGCGTTGAGGTCGGCCATGAAGGGGTCGGGGTCGAACTGTTCCATGTTCCACACACCGGGCTTGAGCCACTGGCCGGAGACCATCATCTTGGCACCGATCATGGCGGGCACGCCGGTGGTGTAGGAGATGGCCTGGGAACCCACTTCGGCGTAGCAGGCTTCATGGTCGCAGATGTTGTAGATGTAGACGGTCTTTTCCTTGCCGTCCTTGATGCCGCGCATGACGTTGCCGATGCAGGTCTTGCCCTTGGTCAGCGGGCCCAGGGAGGCGGGGTCGGGCAGCAGGGCGCGCAGGAACTGGATGGGCACGATGTCCTGGCCCTGGAAGCGCACGGGATCGATGCGGGTCATGCCCACATTGCCCAGCACCTTGAGGTGGTTCAGATAGTTTTCCGAGAAGGTCATCCAGAAGCGGGCGCGCTTCAGGCCCTTGAGGTTCTGCACCAGGGATTCCAGTTCCTCGTGGTACATGAGGAAGCACTTCTTGGGGCCGATGCCGTCGGGGAAGTCGTAGGTCATGGACCAGGACAGGGGATCGGTCTCCACCCATTCGCCGCGTTCCCAGTAGCGGCCGCGGGCGGTCACTTCGCGGATGTTGATCTCGGGGTTGAAGTTGGTGGCGAAGGGCTGGCCGTGGTCACCGGCGTTGCAATCGATGATGTCCAGCACATGCACTTCGTCCAGCTCGTGCTTCATGACCCAGGCCGAGAAGACGTTGGTGACGCCGGGGTCGAAACCGGAGCCCAGCAGGGCGGTGAGGCCGGCCTGCTTGAAACGCTCCTGGTAGGCCCACTGCCATTTGTATTCGAACTTGGCGGTATCCAGGGGCTCGTAGTTGGCCGTATCCAGATAATGCACGCCGCATTCCAGGCAGGCGTCCATGATGTGCAGGTCCTGATAGGGCAGGGCGATGTTCAGCACGGTGTGGGGCTTCACCTGACGGATGAGGGCGCAGAGCTCGGGCACGTTGTCGGCATCCACCTGGGCGGTGGCGATGTCGACGCCCAGACGGGCTTTGACCGAGCGGGCGATCTCGTCACACCGGGAAAGCGTACGGCTGGCAAGAGTGATCTTGCCGAAGGCCCCTTCTTTGGCCAACTGGGCGCACTTGTGCGCCACCACGCTTCCCACGCCACCGGCGCCGATGATCAGAATATCCGCCATGACTTCTCCTTTTGAATCCGTTTTGTCCGTGATTGATGATGAAATGCGGCCCGCCGGAACAGGCGGTCATCCCCTCCATAGCCCACAGCGGCGGGAAGGTAAAGGGCGGGGGGAGGGCCCGGCCGCGCTGCCTTGGCCTTCCCGATCCTTACGGGCCCGCCCGGGCTGGGGACATCCTTGCTGCGCGTCGGGGAGCCGGGGACATGCCATGACCAGCATGCCTGCTTTGTGTGACCGCCGGTCGTCATGAAGGTGACGGGCCGGCGACGGGACAGGAAGATGTGCTGCCCGTGCCCCCGGCGGACGGTAGCGTACCGTGCCGGGGCCGTGGCCCATGACGGTCTCCCGTCAGGACGAGGCATGGCAGGAAGCCGCCCTGCATGGCCCGGGAGCGTACGCGCCGGAAAGGGGCAGTACGGGAGGGGATTCCCCTCCCGCTCCTATCTCATGCGTAGCCCTAGTGCGTGTGATCCAGCACGGGCACGCCGTCGCCCAGTTTTTTACGGATGGCGGCGATCATGGTCTCGTGGTGGGGGCAGGGGAAGCTGATGGGGTTGCCCTTGCAGATGCAGGAGGCCAGGGCAACGGCTTCGGCGCCGCGATCCACCAGCATCCTGGCGCGGGCCACGGCCCGCTTGCCGGGACAGCCGCCGCAGGAGACGAAGCCGATGACCTCGCAGGGGCCCAGTTCCTCGAAAGCGCCCTTGCCCTGGGCGGCAAAGGAAAAGTCCGTGGTGCCGGGGCAGATGTCCTCGGTCTGCATGCAGCGGATGATGCCGATCTTCTTCATGAGAGCCTCCTTGGTTTGCTTATCGGGCCTGGGGCGCCTCCTCATGGTCTTCGGGGATGACGTAGCCCAGCAGGTCGTCACGCACGATGGCGTCCAGTTCCGCCCGGTCATGGGCCGGGGTCTCGGTGAACAGGAAGCCGAAGTGGGAATAACGGTCGTAAAGCCGCGGCGCAGGTGCAGGACCTTGCGGAAGCGGGCGCAGAGGGCGTCGTAGTCGAAGCGCCGCACCGGCGGGCAGGCGGCAGGCTTGTTGAGTACGATGAGGGTGTAGAGCTTGTCCTCGCGGCCGGGCAGGATGCTGTCCCAGTCCGGGCGCCGGTCATCCAGATAGCAGCCGTAGGTGGGGAAGCCCCAGGCGAAGAGGCTGATGTCCGTGCAACACCAGCCCGCGAAGCGCAGGGGGTTGAACTCGATGGGCACCATATGGCCGTCGGCATCGCGGCGCAGTTCCACATGCACGGGATAATCGCGCAGGCCCAGGCGTTCGTTGAGCTGGTCGAACCAGGCTTCCAGCGGCCCGGCCATGCGGCGGATGATGTCCGCGCTGGTGTAGTACAGGCGGTCGCTCACGTCTTCGGAAGAGGCGAAGTCGTGCTGGAGGATGTTGCAGATGACGGCCTCGCCGCGGCTGTTGAAATAGACGTCCACGGCGTATTCCGTGCCCTGGATGAGGGATTCCAGCAGCCAGACCTGATTGTCCAGCACGGCGGCGGGATATTCCTTGCGCCAGCGCACGGCGCTGGCCGCGATGTCGTCACGGGCGGCGCGCCACTGCTGGGCGTTCTCGATGCTGTAGACGCCCAGGCTGAAGAAGCCCACCGCGGGCTTGAGCACGCAGGGGCCGGGCAGGCTGTCGAAATGCGTCTCCATGACGTCCCGCAGGGTCAGCTCGCGGAAATGGAAATCAGGGAAGAGCGGGGCCAGGCGCTGGCGGAACAGGAGCTTGTTCTTGAGCAGTTCGGTGGCGCGCACCAGCCCGGCATTGCCCGAACGGCTGTAGAGCCAGTCCAGGGAGTTTTCCGAATTGCTGTACAGGCGCTGCCCCTGGCAGCACAGACGGCCGAAGTCGCGGCTGGAGACAAGGTTGAGGTGCAGCCCGTAATCCAGCCCGGCCTGCCGGGCAGCGGGCGTATCCAGGACGGGTTCCTGCCGGTCGGCGGCAAAGGTGGCCAGCTCCGGCGAGACATACGGATCTTCCAGAATGATCATGGGGCCCCTCGTGCAGCATGGCTGCGTAAAAAGCGCAGGGCCGGGATGTTTCCTGACCCTGCGCGATGTGGTGGCTGGAGAAGCACCCGGAACCCCTCCCCGCGAGGACGGCTCCGGCAGCGGCGGGAAATGTCTCACGATGGCACGGGCTTTCCCGCGGAGCCGGGCACCATCATTTTGAGATCGTGTGCAGGGGGAGAGCCTCCCCCTGCGTTCGTTTTTGTTAATCCAGCACGCGGAAGTACACGGCAGGCTGGCGCAGCATGCCGGTGTCCAGGGTGCGCTGCAGGGCGGTGCTCATGGCTTCTTCGGTGGTCTCATGGGTCATGAAGACCAGCGGCACGCCCTTGCCTTCGTCGGTACGCTGGATGACCTGGGCCATGCTCACGCCCTGGTCGGCCATGCAGCCGGCCAGATCGCGCAGCACGCCGGGCTCGTCCTCGACCATGACGCGCACATAGTAGCGCGAACGCCATTCCGCGGGCGGCACGATGCTGGCGCGGGGCAGGTCGTCACAGGCGTAGCCGGTGTTGTGCGGGTTCTCGTCACGGGCCACGGCCATGAGGTCGGCCAGCACGGCACCGGCGGTGGGCAGGTCGCCCGCGCCGCGGCCGTGGAAGAAGAGCGAGCCGCAGGCATTGCCGCTGACGCGAACGGCGTTGTACACGCCGCCCACGCGGGCCAGCAGCACCGTATAGGGCACCAGGGCCGGGAACACGCCCGCCTCCAGCCGCACCTTGTCGTCGGGCTGGCCGGGCTCGCGGCGTTCGCGCACCTGGGCGATGAGCTTGATGCGGTAGCCGAACTCGCGGGCCAGGGCGATGTCCAGGCTGGACATGCCGCGGATGCCGCGCACGGGCATGGCCGTATAGGGATAATTGACCCCGTAGGCCAGGCGGATGAGCAGGGTCAGCTTGTGGGCCGCATCGTGACCGTCGATGTCCAGGGTGGGATCGGCTTCGGCATAGCCCAGCTGCTGGGCCTGTTTGAGGGCCACATCGAAGTCCAGACCGTTGGAGGTCATCTCGGACAGGATGTAGTTGCTGGTGCCGTTGAGGATGCCCATCAGGGACGAGATGCGGTTACCGGCCAGGCTGGTGCGCAGGGCCTCCACCACGGGGACGGCGCCGGCAACACTGGCCTCGTAGCGCAGGATGCGGCCCTTGCCGGCGGCCTTCTGGAACAGGGCGAGCCCTTCCTCGGCCAGCAGGGCCTTGTTGGCGGTGACGATGTGCTTGCCGGCGTCCAGGGCGCGGTCGATGATGGTGCGCGGGGCGTCGATGCCGCCCATGAGCTCCACCAGCACGTCGATCTCGGGATCGTTGATCAGCTCGTCAGGGTTGGTGGTCAGGTCGGCTCCGGGAGGCAGGGGCACGGTGCGCGCCTTCTGGGCATTGCGCACCAGCACCTTCTTGACCTGGATGTCCCGGCCCGTACGCTGACGGATGATGCCGGCGTTCTCTTCCAGCAGGCGGGCAAGACCGCCGCCCACGGTGCCGAACCCGGCCAGACCCACTACCAGAGGCTTGTTGCTGTCGGCCATAGTGTCCCCTAATCGCTGGAGCCGCCGAGCAGGCGGCGGATGTTGCGCACGGCCTGACGGGTGCGGTGATCGTTCTCGATGAGGGCGAAGCGCACGTACTCGTCACCGTAGGCGCCAAAGCCCAGGCCCGGCGAGACGGCCACCTGCGCTTCGGTGAGCAGCAGCTTGGAGAATTCCACGGAACCCATCTTGCGGAACTCTTCGGGGATGCGGGCCCAGACGAACATGGTCGCCTTGGGCGCGGGCACTTCCCAGCCGATGCGGTTGAGGCCGTCGATGAGCCAGTCACGGCGCTGGCGGTAGATGTCGCAGATCTTGGTGACTTCTTCGTCGCCGCTGCGCATGCCCACGGTGGCCGCGATCTGGATGGGCTGGAAGATGCCGTAGTCCAGGTAGCTCTTGATGCGGCTCAGGGCGTGGATGAGCTTGGGGTTGCCCAGGCAGAAGCCCACGCGCCAGCCGGGCATGGAGTAGCTCTTGGACATGGTGTAGAATTCCACGCCCACGTCCTTGGCGCCCTTGGCCTGCAGGAAGCTGGGGGCCTTGTAGCCGTCGAAGACCAGGTCGGCATAGGCCAGGTCATGGATGACCCAGATGTTGTTCTCCTTGGCGAATTCCACGACCTTTTCAAAGAAGGCCAGGTCGGTCACTTCCGTGGTGGGGTTGTGGGGATAGCACAGGAAAAGCAGCTTGGGACGGGGCCAGGCCTGCTTGGTGGCGGCGGTCAGGTCCTCGAAAAAGTCACGGCCGGGCCCGATGGGCACGCTGCGCACGTCGGCGCCGGCGATGATGGGCGCATACTTGTGGATGGGATAGGTGGGGTCGGGCGCCAGCACCACGTCGCCGGGCGAGAGCATGGCCAGCGAAAGGTGGGCGAGACCTTCCTTGGAGCCCATGGTCACGATGGCTTCGGTGTTGGGATCGAGGTCCACATCATAGAGGCGCTTGTAGCGTTCGCACACGGCGTCGCGCAGATGGGGGATGCCGCGGGAGAGCGAATAGCGATGATTCACCGGCTTCTGTGCGGCTTCCACCAGCTTGTCCACGATGTGCGGCGGGGTGGGAATGTCGGGATTTCCCATGCTGAAGTCAACGATATCGATATTCTGGCGACGCAGCTTCATTTTAAGGTCGCCTACCACCGCGAAAACGTAGGGGGGCAGGCGCTGGATGCGCGAGAACTCT
>VOFD01001781.1_pt1 | contig 26688 bp, 23 predicted proteins | sample 5384101 | NCBI WGS metagenome assembly VOFD01 (sample SAMN12384723, study PRJNA508395) | human gut metagenome | isolation source: healthy gut C | host: Homo sapiens
TACTGAAAAAAATGAACTATTATATGTCAGCCGGTTATCTGGATGACAGCGGTCTTATTCCTGGTTCATCATTTTCACGCCTTTCATTCCGCCTGAAAGCTGATTATCAAGTGAAGGAGTGGTTGAAAGTAGGTGCGAATGTTGCTTATTCTAATATCGTAAGCCGTTATCCTGATGAACAAACTACTTCAGGAAGTTCTACTAACTTATTTTATATAACTAATAACATTGCGCCTATCTATCCCTTGTATATCCGCAATGCAGACGGAAGCATTAAGAAAGACGCTCGTGGTTTCACTATGTATGACTATGGCAATGGTATGTATACAGATGGTACTACTGCTCTGAACCGCCCGTTCCTCTCTCAATCTAACCCGGCATCTGCTTTGCAGTTGGATAAGAATGAGTACAATATGGACATCTTGAGTGGACGTGCTTTCGTAGAAGTATCTATTATCGAAGGATTGAAAGCGACTGCTAACTGGGGTATGGACCTGGATAATACACGTTATACAGAATTGATCAACCCTTACTATGGACAGTATGCAGGTAATACCGGTGGTGTGGTAGGTGTTTCTCACAGTCGTGTATTCAGTATCAATCAACAGTATTTATTGACTTATAAGAAGAACTTCGGTGATCATAACATTGATTTACTGGCAGGTTTTGAATCTTATGATTATAAAAATCAGGCTTTGTCCGGTAGTAAGCAGAAAGTCTACAATCCTAATATTGTAGAATTGAATAATGCGATTAATACTCCGAGTGCAAACTCCAGTACAGCTAATTATGCTACAGCAGGTTTCTTGTTCCGTGCTCAGTATGATTATCTGGAAAAATACTTTGCCAGTGCTTCTTTCCGTCGTGACGCTTCTTCACGTTTTCATCCGGACAACCGTTGGGGTAATTTCTGGTCTGTTGGTCTCGGTTGGTTGATGAACAAAGAGTCATTCTTGCAGAATACATCTTGGATTGATATGTTGAAGTTCAAAATCAGTTATGGTGCACAGGGTAATGATAATATCGGTAATTACTATGCGTACTTGGATCAATATACTGTTTCTAACAGTAATAATGATTTTGCATTGGCTCTTTCTTATAAAGGTAATAAAGATATCACTTGGGGAAACTTCTCATAGTTTCAACACAGGTTTTGATTTTGAATTCTTTAAAGGCCGATTGAGCGGTACTGTTGAATACTTTAGCCGTAAGACTACTGATATGCTTTATAACAAACCGATGAATGCTTCTGCCGGTTATGCCAGTATTCCGATGAATGTTGGTTCTATGACTAATAAAGGTGTTGAATTGGATTTGAACGGACTTTTGATTGAAACGAATGATTTGACCTGGCGCATGAATTTTAACTTGACTCATTTCAAGAATACGATCAATGAACTGGATCCTTCATTGAATGGTGAGATGATTAGTGGCAGCTACATTTATCGTGAAGGCGAATCCAGATATCAATTCTATCTGCGTAAATATGCCGGTGTAGATGAGAACGGAGTAGCACAATACTATAAGGATATTACAGATGCGGAAGGCAATGTGACCGGACAAGAAAAAACTACGGATGCTCCGAATGCTACCCGTTATGCAACCGGTGATATTCTGCCGAAGGTATATGGTGGCTTCGGTACGAGCTTGAATGCGTATGGATTTGATTTCTCTATCTCTTTTGCTTACCAGTTGGGTGGACGTATGTACGACAATGGTTATGCATCTTTGATGAATTCAGGTACCGATCCCGGTCAGAACTGGCATAAGGACATTCTGAAAGCTTGGACTGCTGATAATAAAGGCTCTAATATACCTCGTCTGAGTGCAACAGACCAGTATGCTAACTATTTGTCTGATCGTTTCCTGACTAAGTCTGACTATTTGAGCATCAACAGTATAACGCTGGGATATACATTGCCAAAGAGCTGGGTACGTTCATTGAATATTAGTTCACTACGTGTTTATATGTCAGCTGACAATGTAGCTTTGTTCAGCAAGCGTAAAGGTTTCGACCCTCGTCAGAGCTATACAACTGCCAGTGCAGACGTATATTCTCCTATTCGTGCTATTTCGGGAGGTTTATCACTTTCATTTTAATCTAAAACAAATATAGAATTATGAAGATTAACAAATATATATTACTGCTTTCTGCAACCATGGTGGTGGTTTCTTGTGATCTCGATAAGTTTCCTGAAGGAAGCACCGTGACACAAGACCAGAAAAATGAGGTGGTTGAGTTGTTGCCAGACCGTATTTCTTCTGAATTGAATGGTTTGAAAACAGGTCTTTATTCTCATACAAACCTGTTGACTGATTATAATAACCACATGGACTATGGCTTTCCGGCAGCTTGTATGATTTATGAAACAGCCGGACAGGATTTGCTGACTTTGAATGACCAGACCGGTTATAATAAGTTTATCAGTTCTCAACGCTTATTAGACAGAAACATTACGTCTACATTTAATGCTTTTCTGTGGAAGCTATATTATAAACACATGAAAACCGCTAATGATATTCTTAAAGCTATTCCGGCAGATGCGGCAGACGCTTCTTTAAAGAAATATCGTGGTCAGGCATTGGCTTCACGTGCTTTTGATTATTTGCAACTTATTCAGACTTATCAGTTGACTTACATAGGTCACGAAACAGCTAATGGTGTACCTCTGGTACTGGAAACAACTTCTGATACTGAGTTGATGAATAATCCGCGTGCAAGTGTACAACAAGTATATGGCCGTATTATGGAAGATTTGGATGAAGCTATTACTTTGTTGACAGGTGCTTCTGCACGTGCCGATAAAGCTGAAATATCAGTAGAAGTGGCCTATGGTCTGCGTGCTCGTGCTAACTTGCTGATGGGTAAGTGGGCGGCAGCGGCTTCTGATGCTGCTAAAGCTTATGGAACTTCTGCTCCTTATTCTGTTGCAGATGTAAGCCAACCGACTTTCTATAATGCTACAGATAATGCATGGATATGGGGTATCGTAGTGACTACGGAAGATTATCTGGCAAAAACCGGTATCGTAAACTGGCCTTCTAATCTTTGTTCACTGACGGGTATGGGATATACGACGGCAGCTAGCGCTACTGACGTAGCTTACCGTCTCATCAACAAGAATTTATGGGCTAAGATACCAGAAACAGATGTACGTAAAGGTTGGTGGGTAGATGAAGATTTGCACTCGCCTGTTCTGGATAACGGACTTGGTGAAGACTATGCTTACTATTGGGCAAACGGTATGTTTAATGGTGGAACATTCCCTAGCAAATTTTCTCCTTATACAAATGTGAAGTTTGGTCCTGACAATGGAACTTTCGCAGATACAGACAATGCACAAGACTGGCCGTTGATGCGTGTTGAAGAGATGAAACTGATTGAAGCAGAAGCTCTTGGACGGGATAATCTGGCTACAGGTAAGCAGAAATTGGAAGAGTTCGTAAGACAATATCGTGATCCGTCTTATACCTGTACTGCCGGTTCTTTGGACGCATTTATCGATGAAGTTTGGTTCCAGCGCCGTGTTGAGCTTTGGGGTGAAGGTTTTGCATTATTCGACATCTTGCGTTTAAAGAAACCTATTATCCGCCAGGGAGCTAACTATCCTATCAACAGTACATTTGCTGAAATTGCTGCTGAGGCTCCTATCATGATTTACCGTATTCCTGAGGCTGAAACATCTGTGAACAGTGCTATTACAGAGGCGGACAATAATCCGGCTGCAATGGCTCCGACTCCGGTGAACTAATAAGCACATTATCAAATAGGAAAAGAGAATGGGGTGTATTCGGATTTACGGATACACCCCTGTTTTTTATCAATTTGCAAAATAGTAGCGGGAAATATTTGTGAAGTGTAGGATTTCTGTAACTTTGCGGTTTCGTTACTTAATAATTATTTAATTATTCTAATAAATGATGCCTATGAAGAAATTACTACTCCTGTCTTTGGTTCTTTTGTGTAGCTTATCGGCATGGACGGCCCAACGCTCTCCGGAAGAAGCTCTTTCTATTGCACGAACTTTCTTTATGCAGTCATCCGGGGCTGTAACCCGTAATATCGGTGAAGTTCAATTGGTGGCAGTCTCTAATGATTTGCTAAAATCTGCATCTACCCGTAGTGTGGAAGGAACAGCCTTTTATATCTATAACTATGCGCAGTCTGCTTATGTTATAGTATCCGGTGATGACCGTATGAAGCCGGTACTGGGCTATTCGGACAATGGAAGTTTCATAACTGAAAGCTTGCCGATAAATATACTTGGGTGGTTGGAACTGTATAATGCCGCTTATGCTCAACTGGGTAACGCCGAAAAAGCGGTTACTGAACCTAAACTGCTTACTAAAACAAGTTTTCCGGCATCTGTATCTCCTTTGCTGGGGAGTATATGCTGGGATCAGGATGCACCGTACAATAATGCCTGTCCTCTTTATCAACAAGAGCGTTGTGTGACGGGATGTGTGGCTACGGCAATGGCTATGATTTTGAAATATCATGAATATCCAGTAAAAGGAAAGGGGACTCATTCTTATACAGCTTCTAATGGAATTAAGTGTTCTTTTGATTATGGGAACGCTACCTTCGACTGGGATAATATGCTGCCGCAATATTCTGGAGATTGTACTGCCGAACAGGCTGACGCTGTTGCCCAATTAATGTTGGCCTGCGGTGTGGCGGTTGATATGGAGTATTCACCATCTGCTTCGGGAGCCTATTCGTATCAGGTAGGTCAGGCCTTAATTGACTACTTTGGATATGATGGTAATTTGGGCTTGGTATATCGCCAATATTTTACTTCTTCCGAATGGATGAACCTGATTAAATCAGAAATTAACGAGAAGCGTCCTGTTTACTATTTCGGATCTTCGGATGATGGAGGTCATGCGTTTGTTTTTGATGGGTATAATGAAGAGGATATGGTTCATGTCAATTGGGGATGGAGTGGAATGAATAATGGTTACTTTGAAGTTGCTTCCTTAAATCCGGATTCTCCCGGTATTGGTGGTGGAAGCAATCTTGGAGGTGGCTTTACGAGAGGTCAGGGAATGTATTTAGGGATACAACCGCCTACTACTACTTCAAACTTTACTTCTCATTTTTTTTTTATGACGGAGTTAGCAGCAAATAAAGAGGAAGTCACTAAGGGAGACGTGTTTAAACTGACGATTACAGAGATATTTAATATGAGTGTGGCATGCAAGAATAGTAAGTTGGCAGTAATAGCAGAAAAAGATGGTCAACAGTCAATATTAGGGCAGACGGCTTTGGCTACGCTGATAAATACGTATGAAGGATATAATACTTTTTTTCTTTTTCTAATCTGAAAATACCTAATGATTTTGCTGATGGAACTTATTCCGTATATGTAGCTACCAAAGATGAGCGCGAAGCAACATGGAGTCGTGTGCGTAGTTACGTGGGTTCTGAAGCACAACTCATTCTTGTTGTAAGCGGTAATAAATGTACTTTGACTCCGTTCAGTGGTAATCTAAGTCTTGAAGAAGACATGGAGGTTAGTGTGAAATTAGTCCATAGCTTATATAGTGGTCTCAAAGGGGATTTCAAAATATTGGTTTCTAATAAAAGTACATCGGATGAGTATTATGGTTCAGTGGGGGTTGCTCTTTTTACTGCAGATAAAACCCCGAGCTTTGTTGCAATAGTCGGAGATGCACAGGTCGAAATAAAACCGGGCACAGTTAATAGAGAACTGGCTGTATCCGGAGACTTGGCTATTACTAAGAACCTTGTGACTACTAATATTCCTGTTGGAGATTATTATATTTGCCCCTGCATAGATTGGGGAGGAGGTACGTATGCTGTCGGTGAGTTTACTCCGGTCACCATAAAGGAGGTGCGTAGAACCGCAGATTTGAAAGTGAGCCAATCACGTTTGGAGAAGGAACAACTTCAAGTAGGTGAGCCCTTGAAATTTCTGGCTGATCTGTCATTGTCTGGCGATGGAAACGTATATACTGGAACATTGGTAGCGGCAGTTTATGAAAATTCCATGGGTTACCCATACAGTGTACATTATCAGAATGTATTTGTGGAGGCAGACCTGACGGAAAATCTTGTGATGGAAATTCCTCTGAGTCTAGGTGAAGGAAGGCATGCTGTTCGTTTGTATAAATCGGGTACCAATGGGGACCTTGTGACAATTAGCACTCTCTTTTTTTTTTCTGTAGGACCGGCTACCGGTATTGAGGATGAGGTAGCCGATAAGGATGGATTAGTTATCTATCAGCAGCCAGTAGAAGATATTCTTAATATCCGTACTTCTCATGCCGCCCGAGTGATTTCTGTCTATAACCTGTCCGGACAGCAAATGATACAGCAAAAAGAGTCCGGGGATAAGAAAGAGTATTCTATTCCGGTAGGAGGGTTGGATGCAGGCTATTATATTGTAGTATTGCAATCAACTGATGGTAAGATATATCGGAGCAAATTTATGAAACGTTAGACTATATATATTTATAGTACTGGAACGAGGCTATTCTATTAACTTAGGATGGCCTTGTTTTTTTCTATTCTAATGAACGATTTTCGCTTTAAAACGTTCATTTGCGATAGGATCATCAAAAAAAAGTATTCAAAATCATCTGACGAACCATATATTTCAGTAATTTTGTCTTTCTAATGAACAACAAGATAGTGATTTGTATCATTCGTTGAGGTGCTACTAAAAACAACTAACCCCTGACTATATGAGGTGTACACTACTCTTTCTATTTATTCTTCTTGCAAATCGGCTTCTTGCTGATAATGTAACAGCAGAGCAAGCTCATGCTTTAGCTACCGATTTCTTTAAAACGAATGTTCAAACCCGTAGTACTGCTGCGTCACCACAGTTACAATTAGTTTGGGATGGGGAAGATGCGAATACCCGTAGTGCAGGGAATCTTCCGGCTTTCTATGTTTTTAATAGTACCGACCAGAAAGGTTTTGTTATTATTGCCGGAGATGATGTAGTTATGCCTGTACTAGGTTATTCTTTCACAAACAGCTTTGTGGTAGATGGGATGCCTTCTAATCTGAAAAGTTGGATGAATGGGCTGAAAGAACAGATCAACGAGGCAAGAGAGACGGGACTGAATACTTCTGATGTTGTATATGAAGCGTGGAGCGGGGTGTCGGATATGACAACCGGAGATGTGGTAAAGCAGTATCAAACGGCGGAGTGGGATCAAGAGAGTCCTTATAATACGCTTTGTCCTAAAATAGAAGGCACCCAGACTGTTACAGGGTGTGTGGCAACGGCTATATCCATATTGATGCGATATCATCAATGGCCGAATGCAGGAACGGGTACTCTTCCAGCTTATAGTTATGAGGCGCTAGTTAGTGGAGCTAAAATTCACCAAAATGTATCGGGGAGAACTTTAGGACATACTTATGCTTGGAACGATATGCCACTTCAATATGATCGGAATTCATCCGAGATTTCTAAAAATGAAGTTGCAACTTTGATGTACGACTGTGGTGTTATGGCTCAATCACAGTTTAATATCGCTTCTGCCGGTGGAACCGGTGCCTCTACATTGACAGCTGTTCATGGATTGGCAGAGTATATGAATTACAATAAAAGCATGTTGTGTCTTCGTCGTGAATGGTATTCGGATGCAGAGTGGATACAAATGCTGGAAAATGAAATAATGACAGTAGGCCCTGTGCTTTACGGTGGAGCTACTCTTAGTAATGAAGGACATCAATTCATATTGGATGGATATACAACGGAGGATTATTTTAGAGTAAATTGGGGGTGGAGTGGCTATAGCAATGGTTATTTCCTGATTTCAGCTTTGAATCCGAATAATCAGGGAGCAGGTGGTAGTACTGGCGGTGGCTTTGTCGCGAATCAAGACGCTTTGTTCGGGCTAAAGCCGGCGGAGGGAAATTCAAGCTATCAAACATTATTGGCCATGCTTGCTGGGAAATCTCAAGATGGGACTTATTATTCCGGCTTGGAAACCTCCGAAACTCAATTTAATGTAAATTCTTCCTTTATTGTGAAGTGCGGCTTCCTCTGGAATTTGGGATTAGACTCGTTCTCGGGAAAAGTAGCTTTGGCTATGGTTGATAAGAATCTGAATATAAGAGAATTTATATCAAGAATTTCGGATATTCCAAGTATGCAGACATATTATACAGTGTCTTTTGCTCCTTCCTGTAGAATCTCATTGACTCCACAACCCGGTGATCGTATTGTTGCAGTCTATAAAGGAACAAATGATGCCGAATGGAAAGTGGTTCGTGGTGGTCCTGATACCACGAATGAGATTATTGTTAAGGCTGATCCTACTTCAATTATAGAGACGAAGCAAGAAATACAATTTACTGCTTTCTGTGATAAGCAGCAGGAAACCGTGGTTGTTCATTTGCCGGAGAATTCCCATACGTTGAATATATATGATGTAAATGGACGTTTATTGAGACAAATATTGTCTGAAGGAAAAGAAACTACAGGATGAGCGTAAGACGATTGGTTGGTCTCATCACAAAAACACAGGATGAGCGTAAGACAAACGTGAGACAGCCGGGGCGGAAGTAGTGAAAAGATTTACTCAGAAGTTAGACCAGGCAAACTCTGTAACATACGTCGGCAAGGGTAAACTGGAAGAAATAAAAGAATATATCCGGAACGAAGAGGAAGCCGAGCGCGAAATCGGTATGGTGATTTTCGATGATGAGCTCTCGGCAAAGCAGATACGCAATATCGAGGCTGAACTGAAAATAAAGATATTGGACCGTACCTCACTCATCCTCGACATCTTTGCCATGCGTGCACAGACTGCAAATGCGAAAACTCAGGTTGAGTTGGCGCAGTACAAATACATGCTTCCCCGTCTGCAACGTTTATGGACACACTTGGAACGTCAGGGAGGCGGTTCGGGAGCCGGTGGCGGTAAAGGTTCCGTGGGTCTGCGCGGACCGGGTGAGACGCAGTTGGAAATGGACCGCCGTATCATCCTGAACCGTATGTCATTACTGAAAGAACGTCTGGCAGAGATTGATAAGCAGAAGTCTACTCAGCGCAAGAACCGTGGACGTATGATACGTGCGGCATTAGTGGGATATACCAATGTGGGCAAATCCACATTGATGAACCTGCTTTCCAAGAGCGAAGTATTTGCAGAAAATAAACTGTTTGCAACATTGGATACTACAGTGCGCAAGGTGATTATTGATAATCTACCGTTCCTGCTTTCAGATACGGTAGGCTTTATCCGTAAGTTGCCTACTGACTTGGTAGATTCTTTTAAGTCTACGTTGGACGAGGTGCGCGAGGCCGACCTGTTGTTGCATATCGTAGATATTTCCCACCCTGATTTTGAAGAACAGATAGAAGTAGTCAATAAGACATTGGCGGATATCGGTGCATCCGGTAAGCCAATCATACTTGTATTCAATAAAATAGACGCTTACACCTATGTGGAGAAAGCGGCTGACGACCTTACCCCCAGAACAAAGGAAAACTTGACACTCGAAGGAACTGATGAAGACTTGGATGGCAAAGATGGAGGATAATTGCCTCTTTATCTCTGCCCGTGAGAAGATCAATTTGGAGGAACTGAAGAGTGTGGTTTATGCACGCGTGAAAAGAACTGCATGTACAGAAATACCCTTATAACGATTTTCTTTATCAGACCTACGAAGAAGAGGAAGAATAAACTAAAATTTGTTGGTCATGAATTACAGACATTTAACCGAAGACGAAGTACTCCGGTTGAAAAGCCAGTCGTGTCTGGCGGATGATTGGGGAAAGTAGTGGTAGCAGAAGACTTTGTTACCGAGTTTGTACATCACACCCGTTTCTCGGGAGATGTACGTTTAGGCGTATTTCAATCAGAGTTCACATTGCCGGGTGGAATTAAAAAACATTCCGGTTTGCGTCATGTAACACTCCACAATGTCACGGTGGGGGATAACTGTTGCATTGAGAACATCCAGAACTACATTGCTAATTATGAGATCGGGCATGACACATTCATTGAGAATGTAGACATCATCCTGGTGGACGGATTGAGTAAATTCGGTAATGGGGTAGAAGTATCCGTACTGAATGAAACCGGTGGGCGTGAGGTACTTATCAATGATAAACTTTCTGCGCATCAGGCTTATATCTTGGCGCTTTACCGCCACCGCCCGGAATTGATTTGCCGGATGAAGTCTATAACAGACTTCTACTCCAATAAGCATGCCTCTTCGGTAGGTACTATCGGCAATCATGTGATGATACTCAATACAGGTTCTATCAAGAATGTACGTATCGGAGACTATTGTCACATCTGCGGAACTTGTCGTCTTTATAATGGTAGCATTAATAGTAATGCGGAAGCACCGGTACACCTTGGTCATGGAGTTATTTGTGATGATTTTATCATCTCTTCCGGTTCACATATAGACGATGGAGCTATGCTGAGCCGTTGCTTTATAGGTCAGGCCTGTCGTTTGGGACATAATTATTCTGCGTCCGAATCGCTTTTCTTCAGCAATTGTCAGGGGGAGAGAATGGCGAGGCATGCGCTATCTTTGCCGGACCGTTCACGGTGACGCATCATAAGTCCACTTTACTGATTGCCGGTATGTTTTCATTCATGAATGCCGGTTCGGGTTCCAACCAGAGTAATCACATGTATAAGTTAGGCCCTATCCATCAGGGAACATTGGAACGTGGTGCTAAAACTACTTCCGATTCCTATATTCTTTGGCCCGCCCGTGTAGGCGCTTTTTCATTGGTAATGGGCCGCCATGTGAATCATTCCGATACTTCTAACCTGCCTTTCTCCTATCTGATAGAGCAGAACAATACTACTTATCTTGTACCGGGCGTCAACCTGCGAAGTGTAGGAACCATCCGTGATGCACAGAAGTGGCCGAAGCGTGATGGACGTACGGATTCCAACAAACTGGATTTCATCAATTACAACTTACTCAGTCCCTATACCGTGCAGAAGATGTTCAAGGGACTTCCGATATCTATTCTTTCCATAGTGCGAAGATCCGTAACTCGGCATTGGTGAAGGGTATCAAGTTCTATGAGATCGCCATCCATAAATTCCTTGGAAACTCTGTCATCAAACGTCTGGAAGGTATTGAATTCAAAAGCAATGAAGAAATACGTGCCCGCCTGAAGCCCGACACCACAGTGGGTAGCGGTGAGTGGGTGGATATTTCCGGCCTGATAGCTCCGAAGAGCGAGATAGATGCCCTGATCAATGATATCGAGTGTGGAAAAGTAGACCGTCTGAAGTACATCAATGCTGAATTTGAGAAGATGCATCAGAACTACTACACTTATGAGTGGACCTGGGCTTATGAAAAGTTGGAGGAATACTACGGAATCAAACCGGACAATATTACGGCTACAGACATCATCCGCATTGTAGAGAAGTGGAAGGAAGCGGTAGTTGGGTTGGACCGTATGGTGTATGATGATGCCAAGAAAGAATTCTCGCTGGCTTCTATGACGGGCTTCGGTGCCGACGGCTCGCGCGCAGAGAAAGAAATGGACTTTGAGCAGGTGCGCGGTGACTTTGAAAGTAATCCGTTTGTCACTGCCGTGCTGAAACATATTGAAGATAAGACAGCGTTGGGTGACGAATTGATAGGTCGTATGCAGAGGGTGTCATCATTTTCACTCTAATTAAAGAAATATTTCAATAATAGTTCTTACCTTTGTGCTACGATTCATTAATTTAATTTACGAGTAATTATGGCAACAACACCTCCGTTCAAGTATCAACCTATGTTTGAGCATGGGGAAGATAAGACTGAGTATTATCTGCTTACAAAAGACTATGTATCCGTAAGCGAGTTTGAAGGAAAGCCCATTCTGAAGATTGAAAAAGAAGGTCTTACAGCAATGGCTAACACGGCTTTCCGCGATGTGTCATTTATGTTGCGCCGTTCGCACAATGAGCAAGTTGCTAAGATTTTGCGCGACCCCGAAGCAAGTGATAATGATAAATATGTAGCACTGACCTTCCTGCGCAATGCAGAAGTAGCTTCAAAAGGCGTGCTTCCTTTCTGTCAGGATACCGGTACGGCTATCGTTCATGGTGAAAAGGGACAGCAGGTATGGACTGGCTATTGTGATGAAGAAGCTCTTTCGTTGGGTGTCTACAAAACATATACTGAAGAAAACCTGCGTTACTCTCAGAATGCTCCGTTGAATATGTACGACGAGGTGAACACGAAGTGTAACCTGCCTGCACAAATAGACATCGAAGCTACCGAAGGTATGGAATATAAATTCCTTTGCGTCGCCAAAGGTGGCGGTTCGGCCAATAAGACTTATCTGTATCAGGAAACAAAAGCAATCCTGAATCCCGGCACTCTGGTTCCTTTCCTCGTTGAGAAAATGAAGACGCTGGGTACAGCTGCTTGTCCTCCTTACCACATCGCTTTCGTCATTGGCGGTACTTCTGCTGAGAAGAACCTGCTGACGGTAAAGCTGGCTTCTACTCATTATTATGATGAGTTGCCCACTACGGGTAATGAATACGGACGTGCCTTCCGTGATGTAGAACTTGAGAAAGAAGTGTTGGAAGAAGCTCATAGGATTGGCCTCGGTGCACAGTTCGGCGGTAAATATCTGGCTCATGATATCCGTATCATTCGTCTGCCTCGTCACGGTGCTTCCTGTCCGGTAGGCTTGGGCGTTTCCTGCTCTGCCGACCGTAACATCAAGTGTAAGATCAACAAAGACGGTATCTGGATTGAAAAACTGGACAGTAATCCGGGCGAACTCATCCCGGAAGAAATGCGTCATGCAGGCGAAGGTGCCGTGGTTAAGATAAACCTGAACCAGCCGATGGCGGATATCTTGAAGGAACTGACTAAATATCCGGTGGCTACACGTCTGTCATTGAATGGTACGATTATCGTAGGCCGTGACATTGCTCATGCCAAGCTGAAAGAACGTTTGGACCGCGGTGAGGATTTGCCGCAGTATATCAAAGACCATCCTATCTACTATGCCGGTCCTGCCAAAACTCCGGCAGGTATGGCTTGTGGCTCTATGGGCCCGACGACTGCGGGACGTATGGACTCGTATGTAGAGTTGTTCCAAAGTCATGGTGGCAGCATGGTTATGCTTGCAAAGGGTAACCGCAGCCAGCAGGTTACGGATGCCTGCAAGAAGTACGGCGGTTTCTATCTCGGCTCTATCGGCGGTCCTGCCGCTATCTTGGCGCAAAACAATATCAAGAGCATCGAATGTGTGGAATATCCCGAACTCGGTATGGAAGCTATCTGGAAGATTGAAGTGGAAGACTTCCCTGCATTTATCCTGGTAGATGACAAAGGCAACGATTTCTTTAAACAATTGAAACCTTGGAATTGTAGTAAATAAGAGGAATCTTTCTATAGATTAAATGAAAGCTGTCCCGAAGAAGTTGATTAACTCCTTGGGACAGCTTTCTTGGTTTAATAGATGTAGAACTTGATATGCTCCTTCCTTTTTCCCCTAAAGCTTTCATGCTTATGTCATTATGCTATAAGCAAAACCTTGTTTTCCATATGGGGGCTGTGCAGCCCACAATTGCGGGACGAACAGCCCCCATATGGAAAACGTAAAGCCCGCAACTGTGGGATGAAGTTTTGCTACAGGCAAAAGAACAAAAACAATAAAGCAAAGCTTGGTTTTCATACGACCTTCTTCCCGTTTTTCTTATTGTTCCTAAGTATTCCATTGTGGAGTCTATAAGTTCTGCAACAGGTTTGCCTACACCATCCTACATCATCCTACACTATCCTACACCATTTTACGTTATTTATTTACTTGATAATCAAGAGAGAACGGTTGTCGGTGTAGGATGTAGGAAATAAAGAAGTATTTTTTTAAGTGTCACTAACCTCAGGTGGATATCAGAAAAATAATAAGATATTCTTGTATGCCGATACTAATTTCTATCTTTACACCTTCAAAATCAGATTAATCTTATTGACAGTTATGGAAACTACTCCCCACATTTCTCCGAAGGCGGACTCCCGTGTTGTTTGGCTGGATGTCGTGCGACTGATAGCTATGTTTACCGTGGTTTGTTGTCATTGCACAGACCCTTTCAACTTTTATCCGGGAACGGCTCCGAATATTGAAGATATCAAGTTTTGGGGGGCTGTCTATGGGGCGGTGCTGCGTCCGTGCGTACCTCTTTTTGTGATGATAACGGGAGCTTTGTTGCTCCCTGTGCGTGGGGATGCATCCGTATTCTATAAGAAACGTATTCCACGTGTGTTTTTTCCGTTTCTTATCTGGTCGGTGATTTATAATCTTTTCCCTTGGATTACAGGATTGCTGGGAGTGGAACCACGGGTGATTCTTGACTTCTTCCCGTACTCGGGCGAAGAAGTGATGCGCCAGTCTTTAGCTGTCAGCATGGGATATATTGCCGAACTTCCTTTTAATTTTTTCTATCCTCGATGTACACATGTGGTACATTTATTTGCTGATAGGACTCTACCTGTATTTGCCGATATTCTCCGCCTGGGTGGAGAAAGCTTCGGAGAAAGCCAAACTCTGGTTCTTGGCAGTATGGGGAGTGACATTGCTTATACCTTATTATAATGAGTTTGTAGCGCAATACTTGTGGGGAACTTGTTCGTGGAACTCATTCGGCATGCTTTATTATTTTGCCGGCTTTAATGGATACCTGCTTCTGGGGCATTATCTGCGCAACCATGACTGGACTGGACGGCAAGCTGCACTGATAGGCGTTCCTATGTTTGTGGTGGGCTATGCGGTTACTTTCTTCGGTTTCCGCCACATGACGGCATTGCCGGACTTTACGGATGAAATGCTGGAATTGTTCTTTACCTATTGCTCACTGAATGTGGTGATGATGACCATTCCTGTATTTATGTGGGCAAAGAGAGTGAACATTCGTTCGGAGCGGATGATAAAGGCATTATCCAATCTGACACTTTGCGGTTTCGGAGTTTATATGATACACTACTTTTTCACCGGTCCGTCAGTGGTACTGATGCGGGCGGCAGGTGTTCCGTTGTGTTTGCAGATACCTGTCGCCGCAGTGGTTGCATTTGGCGTTTCCTGGTTCCTGGTGGCAATGGCATACCGTTGTTTTGGAAAGAAAACGAAATGGGTGATGGGATAGTCTCTGTAGGATTATCCTAATTCAATATACTTCTTCATGGTCAGACGGTTTTCACCGTCCAGGCGTTGGTATGAAACTTCATTCATAATGCTTCGTATCAGGAATATACCCAGTCCGCCAATGGCACGTTCTTCAATGGGAATGGTGATATCGGCATCCGGGGCATTGGTCGGGTCGAAGGAAAGTCCCTTGTCGGTCAGTAAGAAGATTAAGTGATTGTCTGTCAGGCTGGCTTTTAGTCGGATTTCATGATGCTCTTCCAGCGGGTAGGCATACATGATAACATTGCTGACAGCTTCTTCCAGTGCCAGATTGATATGCATGGTTGTTTCTGTCGGCAGGGACAAGTCAGAACAGAATTCTTCTACAAAGATTGCCAAGGCTGTGATCTCATCCAGCTCGTTGGTTATTCGGATCTCTTTTTCCATGATGTTATGGTTTTATTGTTTTAGGTTCATAATGAATTAGCAGAATGGTCATGTCGTCACTGGCCTCTGCTTGTTGTACATGGGAGGCTACGGAACGAACCACTGTATCTACTATTATGCGTACGTCGAAAGTGCCCAACGGAGCCAGAGTTGATAATAGGCGATCTTCACCATACAGCTCTTTGGAGGCATTTTCAGCCTCGGTTATTCCGTCGGTATAAAAGGAAAAGACGGGTATTCTTTTCAAGAGTGATTTCTTCATCGGTGTATTCCATATCTTCCAGTACTCCTACGAATAACTGTATTTTTGCTTTCAGCAACGTTGTATTTCCGTCTGCACCTATTATAATAGGTGGATTGTGTCCGGCATTACAGAAACGCAGGCTTCCGGTTTTCAGGTCGAGTATGCCGATGATGAGGGTAACGAACATGTTGGCCTCGTTGTTTTCGGAGATAGAACGGTTCATCTTGCTCATAATCTCGGCAGGCGAGGTGGCCTGTTGGGCGAGGGTGCGGAACAGGCTGCGTGCAATGGCCATGAAGAGTGAGGCCGGAACACCTTTGCCCGATACGTCACCGATGACGAAGTAAAGCCGGTCATTGTCGATAAAGAAATCGTAGAGGTCGCCGCCTACTTCTTTGGCAGGATGCAATATGGCATGTAGGTCCACGTCTTCCCGTTCGGGGTAGGGTGGGAAGATTTTGGGAATCATCCCCATCTGTATCTCGCGGGCAATGGACAATTCGCTTTCAATGCGCTCTTTGGAAGCGGTTGTTGTGCGCAGTTCGAAACGTAGCCCGACAATGACTGCTGCATATAGACCAGTGAGTCGTGCAAATCTTTTATTTCATCTTTGGAGTGTACTTCGGGTAATGCCACATCAAAACGTCCCGTGGCAATGGAACGGGCGGATTCGGAAAATTTTCTGAGCGGACGTACCAGTCTGTGAATGATTTGATAGATCAACGGAAGCAGTACCAGCATACCTGCCAGGAAAATATAGATGATGCGGTGGGAGGTGGCATCCAGATTGTGGAGTATCACCTGGCTGGGGCAGATGGTGCATACAGACCATCCACAGTTAGGGATGGCGGTATATAGAGCGTATGAGTCCTGTTCCGCATTGTTGAATTGTGCTGTGCCGGTCACACCGTTAAGTATATTGCGGCCTATTTCCTCTTCCTGAACATCATTCTTGCCCAGGGCAACGGAGAAAATGGTTTCGTTCATTATCTTTTCCCGGTCGGGGTGGGTGAGGAAACTACCGTTCCGGCTGAGCAGGAAGGTATAGCTGGATTGGTAAGGTTTCAACTTATTCACCATATCGGTGAAACGGGACAGGGAAATGTTGGCCGTAAATATGGCATATACCTCTCCTTGTGGGTTGCGAAGAGGTAGCGCGTATGTACTCATAATTGTATTTCCGCCTCCCGTGTCGTAGTAGGGTTCGCTCCAATAACTCTTTTTCAGAAGTTTAGGTATCAGATACCAGTCCATGCAGGGATAATCGTAGTCTGCTCCACCCAGTTTCAGATAGTTCACGATCTCTTCTGCCCCCTCGTTGATGCTGAAGGCGTATGGCATGAAGTATTTCCCTTTCTCCTTATAATATCCGGGAATGAAAGCGATACCGCTTCCTACAATCAGGCTATTGTTTTTCACGATGGCGGTGAGGACATCTTTTAGAGAATCGGGGGTGCTTAGGTTTTTCTCCACAATCCAGACGGACTGTTCGAGGGTAGATTCTACAATCTGCAACTCTCCGCTGATTTGTGTAGCTGTGTTGCGCAGCAGTCCGTGTGCATGGTCTATGGCATCTTCCGTTATCTGCTTCCGGCTGTAATTATAGAACAGTATCATGATGCAGACAAAAACTATCAGCGTGAAAGACAGCACATAAATGCTTAGTTTGGTGGCAAACGATGGGGAAAAAAATGCTTTCATGGAGGAATGATTATATAATTAGGGGGATATGGTGATGTGCAGTGTTGTTTATTTTACAAAATCCTCGTAACGGATACTGGCACTTCCGGCAGGCGTCAATATCATTGCAACGCGTGCAAATCCTTCCCGGCTGAGGCGGTAGGTACGTTGTCCGCTTTGCTGGTCCACTTGCAGGCGGAGAACTTCCTCCAGCATTTTGCGTTGGTGGTAGCGGTTGGTGCCTATATTGCCCTTTTTTTTCACTTCTTCCATAACCATATCGAGGGCTTCTTCACGGTGCTCGTTGGTCCATGCCCAACCACGCATACTGGCTTTTACCAGTTTGCGCACGACTTCCGGATATTGGTTATAGAACTCTTCCGTGACGTACAATCCATCTTCAGGCAGGTTGTAGCCATAGTCCGCAAGACGTATGGAGTATATCGAATCAACGTTCATCCCGTATTCCGATAATTGGAGATACTCATTATAACTTCCTACCAGGCAAGGATCGGCAGCCCCGGAAAGAAACACATTGACTCCGCTGTTGAACCGTATCCATTCTACCTGTTTCAGGGCGTAATGCTCTGCAAGCCGGTCAAGTAGTTTTTGGCTCAGATGATTCCATACGGCTATCTTCTGGTTTCGAAGAGATTCCTCGCCTTTAAGAGGAGAGTGGCTGATAAGCATCAGACTGTTTTCCTGTGAGGTCTGCATGACGTTTACTACACGTGCGCCTGCAAGCCGCTCCATGAATGCGTATGAAAGGTTCATGATCACTACCGGGGCACGACCTTTCTCCATAAACGAAAAAAGAGCTTTCTGAGATGGCAGGATGTTGTACGCATACGTCAATTCCCTCCTCCTTATAGAATCCCAGCTTATCCGCCACGTAATAACCGGTAAATTGGGCTTGGGCGGTCCACTTCGGGGTGAGCATGATGCCTTGTGCTTTAGTCTGGGGTGAAGCAAGTAGTAAAGGCAATAGGAAGATGCTGAAAATAAATCTTTTCATCATAATATTTACCGGATATTAAAGAGAGAAGTGCAACCCGTCATTTCAAAGATGTTTTTTATTTCCGGTCTCATAGCCTCGATAATCAAACTTCCCTGATTTTTCTGTACGCTCTTTTGCAGGATAAGAAAGCATCGCAGGCCGGAACTGCTGATGTAGGACATTTGTTCGCAATTGACGATGATATTGGGCTTGTCTTCTTGAAGCAAAGGCTGTATGGCTATGCTGAAGTCGCGGGCGTTGGCTGTATCCAACCGGCCTTTTATATCCAGTACAATGATGCCGTCTACTCTGCAAATGTTTGTGTCCAGCAGAGCGTCCGGTTTAAAGTCTATATCCAACCGTTTCACTAGAGTCAGCAGATTTTGGGTGTCCGTAGTTCGGTAGTTTACTTCGTCCATTGTGCGGTGAATAAGGAAATGCCCTAATCCTTTGGTGAGCTGCTCTTCGAGGGATGGCTTTTCATCCGGACGTTTTTTTCTGGAATGGATCAACTGCGATTCCTTCGTCCGTAATCTGGAAAGTCAGCCTTCCGGGAGTGATATGTGCCTGAAGCTGAATTTCGCTTGATTCTCCTTTCGGATAGGCGTATTGAATGATGTTGGCTATTATCTCTTCTATCGCGAGATTCATGCTCATCGCTATTTCCGAGGGGATGTTGAGTGATACTCCCAATTCTTCCATAAATTGGGAAATACGCCCGGTCTCATTCAACTTGTTGTTGATAATAATTTCTTTTTCCATGTTCTTTCGTTAATGCTTTATAGTAACGTGTATAGTAGCTGGCTTAATATGTGCAAATATCCCTATTTCCCTTTATATCGAACGGCCTTCCTCGCTTAAAAGCGGCCCACTTTGGGTGGAATGGCTGAAATGGTACTTAATACTACTTGAAAATGGTACTAAAAAGATTGTATATATTGCCCCATAGTTGATAAGTTTTATAACTTTGCGCCAGAAAAATATATCGGATAAACGAACACCTGTAAAATAAAAAGCGAAAGGAAAAATGACCAGTGTAATCATGTTGTTTATAGAGCTGCTGCTCGATATCGTCGGTCTTGTTACAGGAGGGATTATCTGGGCACATTCTTCTGAAAGCAAAATTCGTAAGGCTTGGGGAATGTTGGCTACCACTCTGTCGCTACTTCTGCTGTGCGATAATATAGAGTGGATGTGGCTTTTTAGCCGTGGAGTGGAGGAGATACCCCGCTTCGTTGAGGTGCCTATGGATCATTTGTCTATTTGGCATATTGTACGCGTGATTTTCTTTTTCCAGCTCTTTTCGCTATTTCCCATTGCTTCACTGAAGCCTGGATGGATGACGCTGACAAGGATCACCAATTATTGCATTCCTATACTGCTGATTGTTTGCATTGCTTGCTGTTATCAGTTCTTTAACGGGCATTATACGATGCTGAAGTCCTTCGCTGCTATTGGAGAGAATCTGGGAAAGCAGGATGTAGTGGTCAGACTGATGTTGTTTGTCATCAGTGTATTGATGCCTTCCTTGAACTTTCTTCTTCCTTATCTGAAGCGTTGGATACCTATCCGACGGGTACAGAGTAGGGGGATGTATATTTATATGGGATGTTTTGGATTGATTATGTCGGGGTATATCTGGCTGATGTTAGGAACCAGTGGTTTATGTTTTAACCTTTTCGGGTATTTTGTGGTTGTGCCTACTATCTTGCTGAATATACTCTATCTGCGCAATGATAACCCGCTCTCTTTACCGCCATTGCCGGTAATTGATTTAAGTCGGCAGGAAATAGAGGCAATCAAGGAAATTGAAGTGTCTCCCGTAGTGCTTGAACTTAGTGAGCAACTGATGGCCTTTATGAAAGGGCATACACCTTTACCAATCCCCAATATTCATTGCAGAATGTGTTGACGGATATAGGAACCAATGAGCACCGGTTCAATAAGGTATTGCGTTACAATGGTTTCTCAGGATTTCGGGATTATATTAATTTCAATCGCCTGCAATATTTTAAGGAACAGGCGGCTTTACGGAAAGAACTGACAGTGAAAGAACTTATGTTTATGAGTGGATTTACTTCGCGTTCCAGCTTCTATCGCTATTTCGCCAGTATTGAGAAAATGTCTCCGAGCGAGTATATGGAAAGACTTCAGCAGGAAGGTTAGGGGATTTCACCACGGAGTAACACTGAGTTTCACAGAGTTCAATATGCAATATATGCAATTAAAGAAATAAGATTCTGTGAAACTCAGTGTTACTCTGTGGTGAATCATTGTATCTTATTCTTTTTCTTCCACTGCTCGTACTTCTTCAGCACTTTCAGTCCGTCGCTATTATACCAACTATATCCGTTACGGCGTTCGTGTCCTATTTCTGAGATATCGAACTTCTTCACTCCATCGCGGTCGCAGAAGAAAGGACGGTTATCTTCCAGTGTATAGAAGCGTGCCCACAAAGGAGGACAATCCGTACATGGTACCATGCGGTAGTCTTTCTTTCCTTCGTTATTGGTGAAGAACTCTTTCTTTATGCCTTCAATCTTGGATGACTTGAACCATTCAACTGCATTTTCTATACAGTTGATAACCTCTTGTGAGGGATTGGGCAGAGACATTAATAGAATGACTATTTCGTCAGACTCTTGTCCGCTCAGTGAGGGTAACTCATAGGCGCGTGCTTTAGCGGGAGCAAGGGTGTGTTCGTCATGTTGTGCACACCAGACGGTTGGTTTGCCATTTAGGACAACTTGCGTTTTGAGGATGCACTCCACACCTTTGTTGAATGCGGCGCGAGCACGGTTGCAGATGCTGTCGGGGACATATTCATAAGGGGCTTTCTTTTCGTATACCTCGCGCAGAAGTTCCATTACATTTACCATCGCGTTGTCATTGTAGGTGATGTGGGTATAATAACCTTTGGGGCGCGGCCAGAACTGAGGCCAGCCGCCGTTGGGGTATTGCGCTTTGAGGATATAACGGATGCCGTCCAGCGCACTGTCTCTGTATTTCTTAATATGAGTAGCCAGATACAGGCGGGAGAGGTATTGGATTTCCGTACTGGTGGCGTCGTTGTCTATGGTGCTTTCGTTCACTTCATCTTTGGAAGCAAGTACATCTTCCAGCTCTTGTTCTGTCAGTTCGGCAGGCATATAGATGTTTTTAGGCCAGCCGCCGGTTGTTTGCTGGTAGAGCAGTACGTTGTCGGCAATACGGACGGCTTCGGGAGTTTTAAAGAATTCGTCGTTTAACTTGGGTGCCATCTTTACCCAAGTTTTATACGGCTTTTTTTCTTTGTAGTTTACGGTTTCTTGTGCGAATAAGTTTGTCAGGCACAACAAGGCCAGACAACACAGGCAAATCTTTTTCATGGTCGTTGTTTTTTATAGTTCTACTGATGGCAAAAGTAGAGGAAAAAAATTCGCCTGATGGGGAATATTTGTTTTATTCCAGGTATTTTGTTACTTTTCCACTGATTTGCAACAAAGAAATCTCGCATAATTTAGTGTTATACTCCGCTGAAAGAATTCTTTCTTCTGCATCTAAAAGACTCTTCTGTGCTTCACGCATTTCGATACCTGAAAGATTTCCCAGCATATAACGCTCCATGGCAATCTCATGGTTTTCTTTAGCGGCTACAAGGTTCTGGCGTTCCAGGTTCAGCATTTGCAGGTTGTTCTGGTAAGCTTGCCATAAGTTGCTCAGGTCTGCACGTAAGGCTTGTTCCAGTTGTTCGCGTTCCAGGCGGGCATTCTGAATGGCAATACGTGCATTGTTGCGTTCCCGGCGACGGTTTCCGTCGAACAGGTTGAAACCGATAGTCAGGCCGAAGTTGGCACCAAGATTACCGCGTTGGATGTTAGTGGCGATATCGTATTTGTTGAAGGTATAGCCATAACCGCCGTTCATCTTCAGATAAGGATAGTCGCGGGAACAAACCTTTTTGTAATCCAACTGGGCAAGCGTGTTGTTTTGATAGGCTTTCAACAGAGAAGCGTTGGTTTGCAGAGTCATGTTCCAAAGCTCTTCAAAGTTTAGTCCACCGTCTACGTTGATCAGACTGTCTTGAATAATGATGGGCTGGTCTACATCTTCGTTCGCCATCAGTTCGTTCAGTTGGATACGGGAGGTATGCAGCAACTCTTGCTGTTTCATATACTGGGCACTGTCTGCATTGAAGTCTACCTTTGCCTGTTGGTAATCCAGACGGGAGAAGTTACCGATGTGATAACGCTCTTCCACGATACGCAAACGCTCTTTGGACAAAGATACGGCATAGCGGAAATTATTCAGACGGATCTTATGTTGCAAATAGTTGTAATATTCGGCAGCGATGTTGGCTATCAGGTCTTCTACGGCGATACGGGTATTGGTTTCACCTTGTCTTTCCAACTCTTTCAGACGTTGGTAGTTGGCGGTGATGTTGAAGCCGTCGAAGATAGTCCAGTTCAGATTAAGCCCCACGTTCATGGTCTGATCGAATACACCATTCTCTTTGACATGTTCTCCGGTAGCCCGCACTTTGCTGTCTGTATTGTCTACGGTTCCTTTATAACTTGCAGAGAGATCAAGTGTCGGTAGATAACCGGCGTTTCCCAGCGTGGCGTTGTTTTTGCTGACTTGTTCCTCGTTGCGGGTAATGCGCAGCGAGTAGTTATTTTGAAGCCCGTATTCCAGGCAGGACTTTAATGTATAAGATTGCGGCATCTGCGCTTGTAACGCAAGCGAGGTGCTACAAATGGCTATGAGGGATAAAATCGTACGTTTCATGATTTCTTTAACTTACTTCTGTTAGTCGATACATAACTATATATGGCAGGTACGATGTACATAGTGAGGAATGTGGATACCAACATACCGCCCACTACGGCTGTACCCATGGCAATGCGCTGGTTACAACCTTCACCCGAAGCGAATGCCAACGGTATCAATCCGAGAATGGTAGAAGCACTGGTCATTAGGATGGGGCGCAAACGTTGCAAGGATGCATCCTTGATAGCTTCCATTTTATCTTCTCCGGCTTCTTGTTTCAGGTTGGCAAACTCTACAATAAGGATACCATTCTTTGCCACCAGACCAATCAACATGATGATACCGATCTGACTGAAGATATTCATTGTAATATCGTTGAAGTACATGAATATTAAGGCTCCGGCAATAGCCAAAGGCACGGTAAGCATGATAATCAACGGGTCTTTGAAACTCTCGAACTGTGCTGCCAGAATCAGGTAGATCAGCAGGATTGCCAATACAAAGGCAAACATCAGACTGGAGGAACTTTCTCTATATTCTTTGGAGTCTCCCGTCAGTGCGGTACGGAATGTATCGTCCAATGTCTCTTTGGCAATCTTGTCCATCTCGTCCAACCCTTGTCCGATGGTTTTCCCATCAGCAAGTCCGGCAGAAATAGTGGCGGAAACGAAACGGTTGTAACGGTATAATTGCGGAGGAGCGATACCGCCGGTCAGTTCAATCAGATTGTCCAACTGCACCATTTCACCTTTATCACTACGAATATAGATGCCTTTCAGGTCGGAAGGTTTATTGCGTTGCTGGCGGTTGATCTCACCCAATATCTCGTATTGCTTTCCATTCATATAGAAATAACCCATACGCTGGCCGCTCAATCCGTATTGGAGTGTTTGCGCAATATTGCGTGTGCTTACTCCCCATGATACTTGCCTTGTCGCGATTGATGTTGATGCGGGCTTCCGGCTTACTGAACTTCAGGTTCACGTCGGCCATTTGGAAAACAGGATTTTCATAAACTTTCGCCATAAATACCGGTAATACTTCTTGCAGCTTTTCGATGTTGGTAGCTTGTAATACGTATTGCACCGGCATACCACCACGTCGTCCACCGAAAGAGGATGATTGTTGTACAAACGAACGTGCCTTGGTCTTTTTCTGCACAGCCTTCGAAATTTGTTCGGCTACTTCCATCTGTGTATAGTCACGATCTTTCATGTCCTTCAACGTGATACGTACATTACCGCTACCACTTGATACACGTGCCGTTACCGATTCTGCATCCGGCAGAATGGAATCTACCAACTGGTTGATGTCTTCCGTATAATCTCGTATGTATTCATAGGTCACACCTTCTGCTCCACGTGTATTGATACTGATTTGTGAACGGTCTTCCAATGGTGCCATCTCGGCAGGGATGGCATTCCACAGAAATACGATAATTATCAATGTTGCTAAGATAAGTGGCATAGCCAGCCAGCGCTTGTGCAGGAATATTTCCAATGACCGGCTGTAGATGCGGTTCATTCCTTCGAAAAATGGCTCGGTTTTCATATAGAACCAGTTCTTTTTTCTTGTTTTACCAGCAGTTTGGTGGCAAGCATCGGAGTGAAAGTCAATGCGGCAAAAGAGGAAATGATAACAGAACCGGATACCACTATACTGAATTCACGGAAAAGTCGTCCAGTCATACCGTCCATAAATACGATGGGGAAGAATACGGCTACCAGTGTGATGGTGGTAGAGATTACGGCAAAGAAAATTTCCTTGGCACCCTCGATACCGGCCTCTTTGGGTGGCATCCCACGTTCAATACGGACATAAATGTTTTCTGTCATTACAATGGCATCGTCCACCACCAAGCCTACTGCCAGCACTACCGCCAGCATGGAAAGTACGTTAATGGAGAATCCGGCAAGATACATGACGAAGAATGCTCCGATAAGTGAAACGGGAATCACGATACAGGGTACCAGTGTTACACGCCAGTCGCGCAGGAAGAGGAAGATAATGATAATAACGAGAATGAATGCTACATATACCGTTTCCTTTACCTCACTGATAGAAGCACGGATAAACTTGGTATTGTCGAAACCATAAGAGTATTGCACGTCATCCGGAAGGTCTTTTTGCATCTGTTCCATGCGTTCATAAACGGCATCGGCAATCTTGATGTGATTGGCACCTGGTTGAGGTACTACAACAACACCTACCATGGGTACACCGTTCATTTTCATGTAACTCTTGATGTCGCAGGACCAAGTTCTGCACGTCCGATGTCACTGAAACGGACGATACGGTTGTTATCTTCCCGCAGAATCAGATTATTAAATTCTTCTGCCGTATGCATCAATCCCAATGTACGGATGGTGAGTTCCACCGTATTACCTTCGATACTACCGGATGGAAGTTCCACATTTTCTTTATCTACTGCATTCTTAACGTCGATGGGTGTAATACCGTAACCTGACATCTTGATAGGATCGAGCCAAAGACGCATGGAATAACGTTTTTCACCCCAGATACTAACACTGCTGACGTCTGAAATAGTCTGCAACTGTTCTTTGACAGTGAGGTCTGCTATTTCGCTCAGTTCCAGTAAAGAGCGTTTGTCACTTTGCAATGCTACCATCAGGATCGGTGTAGCATCCGCATCTGCTTTTGATACGGTAGGAGGGTCACAGTCGCGAGGCAGATAACGCTGGGCGCGTGAAACTTTATCACGCACGTCGTTTGCGGCCGTTTCCAGGTCTACGGAGAGTTCAAATTCTACCGTAATACGGGATGAACCTTGTTGGCTGACACTGGACAAGGAACGGATTCCCGGGATACCATTGATGTTTTGCTCCAATGGTTCGGTAATCTGGTTTTCGATAACATCGGCATTTGCACCCGGGTAGGAGCAGGATACCGAAATGATGGGATTATCCACTGACGGATATTCGCGGACGCCGAGATAGCTGTACCCGATAAGTCCAAAAAGCAGGATGATAAGGGTAAGCACTGTGGAGAGCACCGGGCGCCGTATGCTGAGTTCGGATATGTTCATAAGGCGTCTGGTTTAATAGATATTATCCAATGTTACGGGTAATCCTGTGCGGAGCTGCAATGTTCCGGAAATTATAATTGTATCTCCGGTCTGCAAACCCTGCAATACTTGGGTTTCAGCTTCTGTACGTATGCCAGTTTGTATTTCTACAGGTTGGGCTTTTCCAGATTTATAAAGGAAAATCTTATCCTCACCCATTTCTGGAACGATAGCTTCGGATGGAACGGCAAGGGCATCATGGATTTCATTTTTACTTAAGCGAATATCCGCATAGCGTCCCGGCATTACATTACCGTTGGCATTGGGGTAGAGGGCACGCAATGTCAATGTATGGGTGTTTTGATCCATTCTCGACTCGCGTGCGTACACTTTGGCATGGAACGTTTCAAGCTTACCCTCAAGTCCGAAGTTTACTCCTGCA
>VOFD01002195.1_pt1 | contig 26664 bp, 43 predicted proteins | sample 5384101 | NCBI WGS metagenome assembly VOFD01 (sample SAMN12384723, study PRJNA508395) | human gut metagenome | isolation source: healthy gut C | host: Homo sapiens
CCGTGGCCACGGACGGCATCGTGCTCAAGGTGAACTCGCTGGCGCAGCAACGGGCGTTGGGCTTCACGGCCAAGTCGCCCCGCTGGGCCATCGCTTATAAGTTCCAGGCCGAACGTGCCCTTACCCGGCTCAACAGCGTGAGTTACCAGGTGGGGCGCACGGGGGCTGTCACGCCGGTGGCCAACCTCGACCCGGTGCAGCTGTCGGGCACCGTGGTGCGCCGCGCTTCGTTGCACAATGCCGATATCATCGCTTCGCTCGACCTTCACGTCGGCGACATGGTGTATGTGGAGAAGGGCGGCGAAATCATCCCCAAAATCACCGGCGTGGACGCTCTTTGATGCAGCATCCGGAGACGTTTTGACTCTGTCGGATATACTGTCCAATACAGACGTCGTGGAAGCACTTTATCTGAAGGTAATGGATGGCCTGGACCAGCGTAGTCGGGAGCTGGACCCGAACCAGTCCGTTTGGAACGACGGCTATGAGGAGATTGTTCGGGAGCATTTCAATTTGGAGCATGTTTCCAGCGCATCTTGGTACTTTTCTGATACAGGAATGCACTTCTATTTTTCACCCTATGAAATCGCACCCTATGTAGTTGGTGAGGTGGATATTGAAATTCCGTATGCAGAGCTTCGGGGCATCCTCAAGGAGGAATACTTTCCGGAAGCAACCACATATGAGGGCGCCTTCTCTCTGAATGCAGCCCACCAGGAACAAGTGGATTCGGCTCAATTTGAGGAGAACATTCTTGTGGATTTAAAAACAGATGGAACCAAAGTCGCCGTATTTTCCGGTTCTGTCATTCACCGTGTCCAGTTGGAGCAAGGGAGCTGGAGCGCAGAGAATCAGCAAACCGGATCCAGCCAAGTAGTTTTTGCAGCAAACCGCCTGACCGGGCAGGATCTGCTGCTCATCACTGCGGACCTGACCGATGCGCAAGCCGGACTGCGTCTGACGCTGCACTGTGGAGAGAACGAAACCCGATCCTATTTCATCAGTCAGAATCAGGAAGATGGCGCCATTCGTTTGGAAGCAGGCGCCTAAAGCAATGGGGCAGGGGAGTAGCGGAGGCTATTCCCCATTTTCGGGCTTCAATTTGGAAATGGGATTTGCCTCAGCTGCAATTTTTAGCTCTGTGCTTTCAATATGGGTGTATATCTGAGTTGTATTCAGATTCTCGTGGCCCAAAACCTCCTGGACCGTTTTCACATCCACACCATTAGACAGCATGAGGGTTGCAGCAGTATGACGTAGCTTATGGGCAGAAAACTGACTGGCGTCCAAGCCGGCGGCTAACATGTGCTTTTTCACCAGACGGTGGACGGCTGCTACGCTGATTCGGTTGTAATCCCGGGACCCAAAGAGAGCGCGATTGTCAGACAGGATTTTTTTGTTGCGTTCAACCAGGTAGTCGTCAATGGCCTTTCGGCAAGAAGTCCCAAAATAGACCATCCGTTCCTTGTTTCCTTTGCCAACCACACGAATGCGATCTTCATAGACGTCGGAGAGATTGAGCCCCACCAATTCGCTGCGTCGAATGCCACAATTGAGAAAAAGCATCAAAATCGCGTAATCCCGTTTTTGATTGGGGCCAGAGACGGCTTTTTAAAAGTGCGGCGGATTGCTCGTAGGTCAGATATTTCGGCAGACTTTTCCTCAGCTTAGGATACTCCATATCTGCCACGGGATTGACCGTAAGCTGCTTTGTGCGGACAGTTAGATATTTATAAAAGGATTTTATGGCAGAGAGCTTCCTGGCCCTGGCAGTAGGCGTGATGCCGTAGGCCGGCCGGGCCGCATCCGGATTTTCCGTCCGATCGTTGGCCAAATAAGAGAGAAACTCAAAAATATCCGACGTAGTAATAGAACGTATGAATTCCAGGTCCACATCCCGGATGGTAATCTCGTCCAGTCTGGAACGAACCGGCATGCCGGCCCGCATGAGCTTCATAAACCGGAAAAACATCCTCAGGTCCAAATAATACTCCGAAATGGTCTTGGGCGATTGACCTTTGATGGTTTCGTGATATGCCAAAAAAAGTCCCGCAAAATCTGGGGACAGTCCGAATCGTAACGCATGTTTGTGCCTCCTAGACGTGATTTCTGGATCTAAGTATATCATACCTGCTTCTCCAACGCAACAAAATAAAAATTTTGTTGCGTTGGAGGAAAGAGGCTCAGGCTGGAGGGAGCTTCCCTCCAGCCTGAATCAGCTATTCTGCGCTGTCGCGTCTCTTCACTGGGATACAAACCTCAGTTACCAGTTCATCCGGGTTTTGAGTTTCATGCGGGCTCACGTGATAGACGTTAAACATCACGCCGCACATTTGGTAGCCGTTTTTCTCAACCCAGGCTGCCACAGCCGCGCTGGCGTCGCTGATGGTTTCGTAGCTGCCATAGTGTATCGCGGAAGCCACGCAGACTGCTGGCTCAGTTTTGAAGCGGACGTGCTCTGTGTCATGATAGTCCTGTTGGCGTTCCAACATGGCGCGCAGCTTTTGAGGATCGGCCTCATGCAAAAGTCCGGCAATGGCCGTAAGGCCAAAGCCCATTCCCCGATACACATTGATTTTACCGGCTGTAAAAAGCTGCTCCTCTCCGTAAAGCCGGTAGCCAGTGATTGGATCTACTCTCTGAGGATGCAACAAGCCAATTTCATCGTAATGCCGCAGCATTCGCACGCTCACATGGGACAACTTGGAAAATTCGCCAATTTTCAGCATCTCGTATTCCTCCGACAGATATCTGTTCCTGTTTTCCTGAGCTCCTTTGTATCATAAGCCCTCACATTGTGTGAGAGTCAAGATTTTTTAATTTTTCCTTTTGCGCAAAGGGCGCGGCGCAAGCCGCGCCTGGAATCACTGCAAAGGCAAATATGGTTAAAGACCCTCGTCTGTGACAAACTGATAGAACGCCTGCTCCCGGGCCTTGTCTGACTCCCGTATAGTTCCCACAGGTGCGTGTGTATACTACAAATTCCTCTTCCCCATCCAGTCCGAAGACTTGATTGCACAGCTCATGGGAGAAGGCCGCAATGCCGCAAGTCCCCAGACCCAAGCCGGTGCAACCCAGATAGAGATTCTGCCCAACGTGCCCAGCATCAATCAGGGCCGGCCGATGGGCATAAATCCCGTAACGCCATTCCGCCCGGTAAGCCACTATGGTCCAGAAAAACACCACGTTCGCCTTCGCCGCCCAGCTCTGACCGCAAAGTGCATCGGAAATCACAGCCTCCATGTTCTCTACGGGATGCAGGAGCTCCAGAGCATGCTCCATGGGAAGGTAGTGATATGCGCCAGCGGCCAGGTCATCTACCTTGCTAATCAGTAAATACGTCTCAAATTCATGCCGCGCGCCACCGCTGGGTACTGTGCGCAAGGTGGCATAGGCCTGCCCCCCGCAGGGCTTTGACTCCCCTGGGTTGCCCAAAGCAGGAAGGAGAGCTGCTCCAACGAAAGACTCTCCTGGGTGTAAACCCTGGCGCTGTGCCGGTCCCGGATCAGGTCAACCAGCTGATTTTTCATGGAAAGCCGGGAAAGTCTTTGGGCAGAACAATCTTGGCATGCTCTCCTGCCATGGCCGGCTTGACTAACGGCGGCTGGGGACGCTTCAGGTCCTGGTCAGACTCGAAGCGTTCCCATGTATGGATCGTCATCCCGATATCCTTTCATGAAGTCCCGGTTTTTTGAAATTATTTTATCTTGCAATCTCTTGTCTATCAAAGCGGTGTAAAAATTTTTTTGAACATTACAGGGCAAACTCAATTGCTTCCCGCACATTGCGGACACGTATCAGCTCCAGATCCTTGGGTGCCACCAGCGTTTCTGTCCCGCTGCGTGGAATGACACAGCGGTGAAAGCCTAACCGGGCGATCTCCGAAAGACGCAAAGACAGATGGGACACCGCCCGCACCTCCCCTGCCAGACCGATTTCCCCCACTGCGGCCAGGTCCTCTGGAAGGGACTGATCCCGATAGCTTGAGGCTACCGCCAGAGCTACAGGCAAGTCTGCAGCAGGCTCGTCCAGGAACAGGCCGCCGACTACGTTGATATATCCGTCAAAGGTTCCCAGGCGAAGGCCACCCCGCTTTTCCAAAACGGCCAGAAGTAGCACAGCCCCTGTTAAAATCAAAGCCGTTGGCAGTCCTCCTGGGGACATTGAAGGTCGTTTTGGTGACCAATGCCTGGACCTCGGCCAGCAGTGGTCTCGTACCTTCCATGATACAAGCAACGCAGGTCCCCGGCGCATGCTGGGGCCGTCCTGCCAAAAGCATTTCCGATGGATTCGGCACCTCCCGCAGGCCCGCTTCCCCATTTCAAACACGCCAATCTCATTGGTAGATCCAAAGCGGTTTTTACCGCACGGAGCAGGCGGTATGTGCCGTTCTGGTCGCCCTCAAAATACAGGACACAGTCCACCATATGCTCCAGAACTTTGGGGCCAGCAATGGCGCCCTCCTTATTGATGTGGCCAACGACAAAAAACAGTAATCCCCTTCCCTTTTGCCAGCTGCATCATGGACATGGTGCAGTCTTTTACTTGGGAGATACTGCCCGGCGCAGAGTCATTGCTTTCACTGTACAAGGTCTGTATGGAATCGGCGATGAAAACGTCGGGTTTGCATTCCTCCACAGCCTCCAGAATATCGCCCAGGCGGGTTTCTGACAGAATGAGCAGGTTCTCGGAATCCACCTTCAGCCGCTGGGCCCGGAGCTTGAGCTGACGCTCGCTCTCCTCACCAGATGCGTACAGCACCCGCCGCTCCCGGCACAGGCAGGCGCAAATCTGAAGCAGGAGCGTGGATTTGCCAATTCCAGGAGCACCTCCTACCAGGACCAGAGAGCCATCCACAGCCCCGCCACGCAGGACTCGGTCAAGTTCCCCAATGCCCGTAGAAAAACGGATCTCCGTTTGAATGTCGACCTCTGAGAGGGTTTTAGGTTTCCTTGTCCCATCCAACAGGGACACAGGCCTGGCCTTTCCTGCCGCAGCAGGTTTTTCCGTATGCTCGGCCATGGTATTCCACGCGCCGCAGGCAGGGCAACGGCCCTGCCATTTTGGCGTCTCGTTTCCACAGGCTGTGCAGTAAAAATCGTCTTCGTCTTTGCCATCTCTGTCTACTCCTTCTTCCTATGCTCGGACGCCGGAGCTGCTTGAAATTTACCTGCATACTCCTTCTGATAATCCTGCTCCATAAGATCATCTTCAAGATGTGACCATTATACCATATCTCCCTCTTGGGTCAAGAACTGATCCGCTGCGCTTGCAATGACGCAGCACAGCTTTTTCTGGTATTCCGGCGTCCGCAGTGCCGCTTCCTCCTCGCGATTGGAGAGGAAGCCGCATTCCACCAAATTCCGGTGCAGCGGATATGCTGCATCAAATATACAGATTCTGCCGGCTTGCATGCCCGCTTGCTCCCCGGGTTTAAGGAAGAAATCAAGAGGGCCTGGGTTTGCTCTGCCAGGCTCTGGCTCCCCTGCGTAGGCGCAAAGAATACCTGTGCGCCGCTGTAGCGGCCGTCGGAAAATTGGTTTTGGTGAATGCTCAGGAGCAGGGCGTCCGCCGTTTCGTTGACCATTTCCACGCGGTGCTTCAGGTCAGATATTTTCTTCTCGGAAATGGTGGCTCCATTTGTATAGACGGAGGTGTCTGTCGTGCGGATCATTTGGTCCAATAGCCCAAAAAATGCAATAGGTCCCGGAGACGCAGGGAAATCTCCAGATTGAGCTGGCTCTCCTGGATCCCTGTGCAGGAGGTCGCGCCGCCGTCTTCCCCCTCCGTGCCCCGGGTCAATGACAATGGTTACGTTTTGGGAATCGGCAACGCCTCTGCAATTGCAGTGACGGTCCGGGTCATAATGGTGGCCGAACCAACGAACAAACTGACTACTAAAAAGGTATACCGGAAAATATTTTTTTCAAAAAGCGCATCAAAAATCCATTCTTCCCACCTCCCTTTCAGGCTATGCGGCCTGTCCGGGGCCTATTCCTCCCCGCTCTGAACCAGACGACGCACAGGCGCATAGAATGAGCCGGAACGACTCCGTTCCGGATTCTTTGGCACCATGAAAGGAGGAATTTCCCTTGGAAGAAATGAGACCTATGCAGCAGCCGCAGCGCCAGCAGACTGCGTGCGCCCAACCCGGCGAAGGGCGGCTTCCATGCTGTGCGCCTCTGGCCAACCCGTATGTTCCCTTCCAACAGGAGGAATCGCCCAAATATGAGGCCCGCCGGGGGTCTGATCCGCGGAACCCTGTTTCCAGGTCTGGATTTGCCCTTTATGGGCATGGTGAACAACACCGAAAAGTCCGACACACCCATGCACGAGCTCCAGGCCCTGGCCTTTGCCATCCAGGAGCTGGCGCTTTACCTGGACACCCACCGGAGGACCGGGAGGCCCTGGAGCTGTACCGGGCTTACCAGGAGCTGTACAATAAGGGTGTGGAGGCCTATGTGAAAGAGTACGGCCCCTCAATCACACCAGCCGGACAGAAGGCGACCGGTACCTGTGGCTGGACGATCCCTGGCCCTGGGATTATCAGGGCAACAAGGACTGAGGAGGTAGGGACATGTTTTCGTATCAGAAAAAGCTGCAATACCCAGTGAAAATTGACAAACCCAATCCCAAGCTGGCATCCATCATCATTTCCCAGTACGGCGGCCCGGACGGTGAGTTGGGAGCCTCCCTGCGCTACCTGTCCCAGCGGTATTCCATGCCCTTTGACGAGCTGAAAGGCCTACTCACCGATATCGGTACAGAATGGTCAAAATGGGAACGCCTGAGGCGCCCCCGAATGCACAGGTTTGATTCTTCTGGTATGCACGAAACGCCATTTGGCGCTTCGTGGACTGTGACAGAATCGCCAACGCATTTCCCTATCTGCTTCTGGATATCCTTGCGGATGCCGATGATATAGCAGATGGAACCATTCTAATTTTTCACACCCATGTTCAAGATGCTACCGCAGTACGGTACACTATCAAAGCTGACATAAACCTGAACTCTTCCTTTGCCAAATTCCTTGCGAACATCTGTTTATAAAAAGTAATCCCAAGTCCGGTACGATGCTCCTTGTTTCACCGTTTGTCGCGTCCTGCCACGCTTTGGATTTCCTGCAGCTCAAAGCGGTAGATCTGCTGACAGTCCGGATATTTCTCCCGATCTACCAGGCTGAGGAACATGTCCTTTGGCCGCAGCCATAGGGGAGCCATCGCCATAGAGCTTACGGTAGACCACATACTCCTCCCCGGTTTCAGAGTCCTTGGCTACATCCTCCACCAGATAATAATCGCCTTTGAAATGGCGGTAGACACGCTTCAATTTCAGTTCCTGCATATGATTTTCCCCTTCCGGATGGCATGAGATACAATCCATTATACGCCAAAATCCGTCTAAAAAGCAATATGGTTTCACAATTCACGGCGTTTTTTCCGTGTCAGAACCGCTATATGATGCTTCTCTAAAAATCCACGTTTCCGGCAGATAGTTCAGGCTGACTTCAATTCTCCGGTCGGATAAACCACCATGCTCTTCAGGATCTGTTTGCAGAACAACCTCGCTTTCCAGCTCACCCCGGATGATCTGCGTTACCTGTTTGCCAATGCGGTCGGGATTGCCGGCAGTCACCTCCCGCCGGGTTTTGGCCTCCTCCAGGCGGATGTGGAGCTCCGTGAGTCCCTGGTCATACCGCTCTTTCATCAGCTCCATCTCATTTTTTGTAATGCTGCCAGAGAAGAAGGCGTCCAAGGCGGCTTCCTTTTTTTCGTCAGTTGGTGAAGCTTCTTCTCCAGTTGGCAGATGGAACCGGCAGGGCCTATCTCCCCGTCCTGGATGGCTTTTACGGCAAGATCTGTCACGTTGTGGATCACCTCCTCCTGATCGATGGGCAGGGCAGCCAGGACTTGTTTCACCATATCCATGGCCACCTCGTCCGATATGCTCCCCCAGGTCGCATCAATCCAATTTCCCTGGGCATCCAGATGCCGTCTGCCGTATGCCGTGGCGTTGGCGCAGCACCAGTATGCATAGTAGCCGCCCTGTTTGCGTTTTTTCTTCCGGGACACAAAGGTGGCCCCACATGCGCCACATTGGATCTTTCCGCTAAGTCCATAGCGGTTGGAATGACCTGTATCCGGCTTCCCGTGACGGTTTCGCTGTTTTAGCTCGCTTTGCACCAGATTCCACAAATCCCGGTCAATGATGGGCTCGTGGTGACTTTGATGACAATCATTTCCTCTTCGCCATGGTTGTATTTTTTGGCATGGGTCAGGTAATCTGGAGTGATGGTCTTTTTCTGCACCAGATCGCCGACATACTTCTCGTTCTTGAGCATCTTCACAATCTGACTGGTGGACCACTTGACGTTGCCACTGTATGTGCGGTAGCCAGCCTCCTGAAGCTCCCGGGCGATGACAGACGTCCCTTTCTTCTCAACGCCGTATTTGTGGAAGATGAGGCGGACAAGCGCCGCCCCTTCTGGCTCCACCGTGAGTTTTCCGTTTTTGACGTCGTAACCCAGGAGCGACTGGCCGAAGACCACGCCCCGCTCCATCTGGCGGGTCTGGCCCCATTTGACGCGGGACGAGGTCTTGCGGCTCTCCTCCTGGGCGATGGAGGCCATAATGCTGAGCCGAAGCTCTGCGTCTGGGTCCAGCGTATGAATGCCGTCGTTCATGAACAGGACGCCTACGCCGATTTCTTTCAATTCCCGGGTAAACGAGATGGTATCCAGGATATTTCGGGAAAACCGGCTGACTTCCTTGGTAATAATGAGCTGAAACTTCCCCATGTAGGCGTCGTGAATCATGCGGTTAAATGCTGCCCGCTTTTTTTGGTGGACGTGCCGGTGATGCCCTCGTCGGCGTAAATCTCATACAGCTCCCAATCCGGCTGCCGCTGGACATACTGCCGGAAATAGAGCTGCTGGCTCAAAGGAATTGGCCTGGTCTTCCTGATCGGTGGACACGCGGCAGTAGGATGCTACTCTTATCATCAAGACCCTCCTCGTCTTTCCTTACAATCCTTTTACGTGCCTGTGGGCGCCTTTTGTGTTCCTTCCAGCCCAGCGGCTGTCTGTATGCTGCTCACGTTTCCTGCTTCACGGCGTTTTGCGCCAAATTGCGAAGGGCGGCCCGATGCTGCCCCTTCAGCATATCTGCCCCATAGGAAAACTGCAGTTCCGTCAGGGAACCGCACTCCTTCAGAGCTGCAAGGACAGACAGCTGCAGCTCATAGAGAAACCTGGCATTCTCTTCCCCAGTGGATGCCCGCTGTCCCAGAATTTCTGCCAGCACCTGTTTTTTCATAGCCCTGCCCCCTCCCAGTCAGTGTATGCTCCGGTACGGACCCTCTTTCCTGAACGCTGCCTGGCGGTGCTGTGCCGGCAGGGCGCTTCCGGTAGGACGCTTTCGGATGGACTGTGCCCAAGCCGGGGACCGTGGTTCCAGTCTGCCACCGAGGAGACCGCACCCTACACTGCTGTCGCGTCAGTACGGAAAAAAGGAAATGCTGCTGCCCAGGTTCTGTGCCGACTACATATTGATTTTTCAAGGGAAACATGGTAAAATTCTAAATCAGATGTCACAGATTCAGCTTATCTTCTTCCAGGAAGCGCTGCGCTGCAAGGAACCTTTCGGGCCGGATGGGCAACGCAGTGTGACAAATGTTCAATTTGGAGGACTATATCATACAATGTACCAACATCTGATCAAACGTCTGATTGATTTTACTTTGTCTCTTGCGGGGATACTGATTCTGGCGATTCCCATGCTGCTGTTTGCCCTCGTTGTAAAGCTGGATTCTCCGGGACCGGTTCTGTTCTGGCAGAAGCGGGTTGGCATTCACAAGAAAACCTTTATGATGCCAAAATTCCGAACCATGTATACTAACACCCTGCCAATATGCCGACCCATTTGCTTTCTGATCCCCAGAAATGGATCACCCGGTCCGGCGCCTGGTTCCGGCGCTTGTCCATCGATGAGCTGCCTCAGATTTTGTGCATTCTGACGGGAAAAAATGAGCGTCATCGGCCCCCCGCCCTGCCCTCTGGAATCAGGACGACCTGATTGCAGAGCGTGACAAAATACGGCGCCAATGGGGTACGTCCTGGCCTCACCGGCTGGGCGCAGATCAATGGCCGGGATGAGCTGGAAATTCCTGTGAAAGCCCGTCTGGACGGCGAGTATGTCCAGAATCTCAGCTTTCTCTTTGACTGCAGGTGCTTCTTCGGCACCATTGGGAAGGTGCTGAAGCACGATGGCGTTGTGGAAGGCGGTACCGGCGTGCTTCAGGAGGAAAAGGAGCCCGTACATAGATGAGCAAAATTTTGATTATGACAAATCACTCCTATATGCTCTACCGCTTCCGTCTGGAACTGATTCAGGAGATGAGGAAGGCCCATGAGGTTGTCCTCAGCATGCCTTTTGTAGGGCACGAGGAGGATTTTCAGGCATTGGGAATCCGGTGCATCCAGACGGAGGTGGACCGCCGGGGGATGAACCCCAAAACCGATTTTCGCCTGTTCCTGACATATCGGGAGCTGCTGAAGGCGGAGCGGCCGGATATGGTCATCACCTATTCCATTAAACCAAACGTCTACGGTGGGCTCGCCTGCCGGATGGCCGGGGTCCCCTACTGCGCCAATGTGCAGGGCCTGGGAACCGCATTTCAAAAAAAGGGACTTGCACGGCTAGTCACAGTCCTCTACAAGCTGGCGTTGGGCAAAGCCCATACCGTTTTCTTCGAGAACGAAGCGAACGCCGCCGAATTCCGCAGTCGGAAGATTGTCCCGGCAGAAAAGGAGACGGTGCTCCCCGGTGCGGGCATCAATTTGGAGCGCTATCCCTACGTCCCCTACCCCGAGAATCAGGTTATGCACTTCCTGTATCTGGGCCGCCTGATGAAGGAGAAGGGCATAGATGAGCTCTTCGCCGCCATGGAGCGGCTCCATGAAAAGGGGGCAGCTCCGTCATTCTGGACCTGGTTGGATTTTATGACGATGAATCTTACAAAGGTCAGGTAGAGCGCCTGGTTGCAAGGGGTATTGCAGTCTACCACGGTTTCCAGACCGATCCGCTTCCCTACTATGCTGCTGCTGACTGCGTGGTGCTTCCCAGCTACCACGAGGGCATGAGCAATGTGCTGCTGGAAGCCGCCGCCGTTGGCCGTCCAGTCATTACCAGCGACATTCCCGGCTGTCGGGAAGCCGTGGAGGATGGGAAAACAGGCCTGCTGTGCAGAGCCAGAGATACCGGCAGCCTGTATGAGAAGATGCGCCGTATGGCTTGCGCCTCTTTGCAGAACGTCAATCCATGGGACAGGCTGCTCATGAAAAAATGGTGCGGGAGTTTGACAAGAGACGGGTCATTTCCGCTACCCTATCTGCGGCTTTTGGAGCTGCAAAGTGATAAAAAAGCAAGACTGCCAGAGGCGGTCTTGCTTTGATGTTGAGTTTATGAAATTATGGGTAAAGAGATGCTACAAGCGTGCTTTCTTTGGTTTTATTGTTTGCCGATTGCCGATGCGGTTCTGCTTGCCATTGCCATGAGCGGGGCATATCTCATTTTGCGCAGTTGGTTGGAGCAACGGCGCTTCTGGCGGCCGGCAGTTGTCGTACTTTTGTTGGCATGGCTGACGGTGATTGCCATGGCGACTTTAACTGACCGCACTGCCAGTGCCACCTCCGCCGCTCCGGAGCTCCTTCCGTTCCACTCCTACCGTGCAGTCATAGCCGGTGAGAACAAGGAAATTCTCCGCAGTAATTTTATGAATGTGGTCCTCTTCTACCCCGCCGGTCTTCTGACCTGCGAGCTGCTGCCCAAAGGCCGGAGCCTGGCAAAGCGTGTGCTACCTGTTGTTGCGCTGTTCGCTCTGGTAAGCGCCGGCATTGAGCTTTGCCAGTATCTCTTCGCACTGGGGCGGGTAGAGGCCGACGATGTGATACACAATGCTTTGGGCGCCCTCATGGGAGCTCTGGTATGTATGATACGCATCAAACGGAAGCCTGCCAAGTCTGGAGACTAGACCCGAAGCGTACACATCCCCGCCAGAGCTGACCAGCTACTGAAAGGTGCTGTATTCTATTTGGGCAGTTTTACCTTCAAGCCCCGCAAATATGCCTTCTGCCCGTCTGGGATGCGCTCACTTTCCATGGCCTTCTGAATGGTCTTGTTGTGGGTCCAGCGGTCCAGGCGACGCTGTTGGATGTAGGGCAGGACTGCATCGTACTGCTTGGCCAGGGCGGTGGCAAAATACCAAGCCGCCATCATCTTCACATAATATTCCTTGCTTTCCACCCCTGCCACCCAGTCCAGATACTCCGGCTGGAACTGCCCGTCCAGGAAGAAGGTCATGAGCATTTCCATGCCGAACCGGATGGTATAGGGATGGTCCGAAGCCAGCCAGATTCTGATTTGCTCCCCGCAGCTCCGGTAGGTGCTTTCCAAACACCTTGGGACGGATCAAATCGCAGGTGGCCCAGTTGTCCACATACGGCAAAAAGGCATCCAGCGCGGCGACTACCTGGTGGTAATCCTTCATGGCCTCAATCAGAAAGCCATGGAGGTTGTTTTCCTCATAGAATTTGTGCGGCAAAATCTGGAGAAATTCCCCGGCCTCTGGCTCCTTAGAAAAGGCTTTTGCAAATTTCCGCAGCTCTGGCGTCCGGACGCCAATCACTGTCTCTGGGTTGACATGGGGGATCAGCCTGCAATGAAACGCCCGGTATTGGCGGTCCTGCAATTCAAACAGCCGGGCCTGTACTCTTTGCTCTACACTCATATCAGCACCCCATTGCAGTGGTCCACCTCGTGCTGGATGATCTGAGCCGTCCAGCCGGTGAAGGTTTTCAGGCGAGTCTGGAACGCTTCATTCTGATACTTGACCTTAATGGAACGGCAGCGTTTTGCCTTCCGCTTCCCAGGCAGGGACAGGCAGCCTTCTTCTGCTTCGAAGGCCTCAGAGCACTTCACAATCTCCGGGTTGAACATCACCATATCCTTACCCTCGTTGTCAAACACGATGATACGCTTCAAAACGCCAATCATGTTGGCGGCTATACCCACGCATCCGTCCCGGTGGGCGGTCAAAGTGTCCAGCAAATCCCGCGCCACCTGCAAATCCTCTTTGGTGGCGGGGACGGACTTCTGCCCCAGAAAAATCGGATCTTTTATAATAGGCTGAATCATGTGGCGCTCCTTCCCTGGATGGCGACCTTGATGACACCGTCCCGCCTGTTTTCAAACAGGTCATAAGCCGCTTCCATGTCCTTGAAGGGAAGGTATGGGTAATTAACGGCGTGGTGTCGAGTTTTCCTGCCTCAATCAGCTTCAAAATCTCAGCGCAGTCACAGCCGTCCACGCCGCCGGTCTTGAAGGTCAGGTTCTTGCCGTACATCTCGGGCAGAGGCAGCGTCTGGGGACCGTTATACAGAGCCACAATGGTAACCACGGCATTCGGCCGGGCGCAGTCCCAGGCCATGCGGAACGTGTCTCCGTCCCAGCCACCTCCAGGACCACGTCTGCCCCGCCGTGGTCGCTGTTTTGCCGTACATACGCCTGCACCTTCTCCGGCCCCACCGTCAGCACCTGGGGGGGTAGTGCGCCTGCACAAACCGCAGGCGCTGAGGGTCTTTTTCGCAGACGATGATCCGCTTGGGAGACTGGAGCAGCGCGCACAGCAATGTGCAAATTCCTGTGGGCCCGGCTCCGATGATCAGCACCGTATCCTCCGGATGGATTTTTTGAAATACGGGTTGCCCAGAAGCCGGTGGCCAGGATGTCGCCGGCAAACAGTGCCTGCCGGTCGCTGACCCCATCGGGAATTTTGTTCAGGCCCTGATCGGCGTAAGGTACCCGGACAAATTCCGCCTGTCCCCCATCTATGCGGCAGCCCAGGGCCCAACCGCCATGGGGTCCGTGCAGTTGTTCACCCAGCCGTTTTGGCAGAAAAAGCACTCGCCGCAGAAGGTCTCCACATTGACGGTGACCCGGTCGCCGGGCTTCACGCTGGTGACGGCGGCGCCCACCGGCTCCACCACGCCCACCATCTCGTGGCCCACCGTGACGCCGGGGACCGCCCGGGGCACCGAGCCGTGTTTGATATGCAGGTCACTGGTGCAGATGCTCGCAAGCCTCACGCGCACGATGGCGTCCCGGTCATTCTGCAAAACGGGCTTCGGCTTGTCCAGCAGCGCAAATTTTCCTTGTTCAACGTAAGTATAGGCCAGCATAGCGTGCTCCTTTTTCTGATCGGTTCTGCTTGCGCAGACGGTCCAAAATCACTTCGTCCGCCGGGCAAAATTCGTACTGGTCGATCTCCTCCACGGTGATCCAGTGGATGTCGTTGTGTTCCAGCTTCTGTGGGACGCCTTCGGCAATGGAAGCGTGGAAGAGCGTCAAATGGACAGTCAGATCCGGGTATTCATGAGTCACATCCATGAATACCTCGCCCACATCCAGGGTGACAGCCAGTTCCTCTTGGCATTCCCGAATGAGGGCCTGCTCCTTCGTCTCTCCTGGCTCCACCTTGCCGCCTACAAACTCCCATTTCAGACCCCGGGCCTTGTGGGCAGGGCGCTGGCAGATCATGAATTTGTCGTTATCCCAAATCAGGGCCGCTACCACTTCTGTCATGATTCTTCCCCCTTTCCTTTGAAATAACGTTTCTTCCATATGGAGCCTCCCCTACTCCAGCTGACCAAGCCGGACCTCTTTCACCTTTGGCGGGAAGCTCCGGTCAAATTCCTCCAGAGCCCGATGGTCCACCTCATAGCAGGCGGGGTCAACATGGATGCCGCAAACATCTTTCGCCGCCTTCTCATCCAGAATCTTAACCAGGAAGAAGGGCGCTTCCTGGGATTTGTCCATTCCTGCAAATAGATCCCGTGCTTGGCAGCCGGTTCAAAGCCAAAGCGGCTGTAATATGCCGGATTGCCGGTGATGACCACTGCGGGATAGCCCAGCTCCCGGGCCTTTTCTAAGGTAAATTGGATGAGTTTACTCCCGTATCCCCTGCCCTGATATTCTGGCAGCACGCTAACCGGACCAAACAGAAGAGAAGTCTCTGTCCGCCCATCCTCTGTTTTCAAGCTTCCCTTGGCATAGGCAATATGGGCAATGATTTTCCCGTCGTCCTCGATCACGTAGTCCAGCTCCGGGACAAAGCAGGCCTCCTTGCGAAGGTTGTGCAGCACCAGGTGCTCCGTGCAGCCAGGGCGGTAGACGTTCCAGAAGGCCTCCCGCGTCAGGTTTTCCACCTCCCGGTAATCCTCCTCCTGCTCCAATCGAATGTTCCATTGTGATTCCTCCGAAGCAGCAAATCGGTCCTCGCCCCACCAGGCGGGGATCAATTCTTTCAGCGTGACTGCTTTCCGGCTGCTATAATCCATGAGAATTTCAATGTCGCCGCTGTCCTTGTCCAGCTGCATCATGTATTCCCGGCAGGCCCCACAGGGCGCGCCGATTGTTCCATTTGGCATCACAGCAAGCAGCTTGTCAATTCGACTTTCTCCGTTGGTAAGCATATTGGCAATCGCATTCCGCCCGCGCACATCCCTAAGGTGCTGGCCGTGTCGATGCAGACGCCCACATAGATGTTACCGGCTTTGGTCAGGAGCGCAGCCGCCACACCGCCGGCCTCAATGAAGGGGGAAATCACCCGGTTGCCCTGCACACGTCTGGCTTCTTGGTACAGCTTTTCCCAAATATCCATAGAGCTTCCTCCTCTCTTATGGCTTCTTTCGGATGGGATGACGAATCACGGTTTTCAGCTTTTCCGGGCTGACCCTGCGGGCGTCGCTCAAGTAAATCTCATGGTGATAGCGCGTGTCCGAGATATCAATCTCATACCCCTCTTTTGCGGCAAACGCATGCATCGCAGCTATGGTTTCCGGCTCTGCGTCATAGGGGCCGACGTGCATACACTGGACGCAAAGTCCCTCGGTATGGGTCAAATATTCCACCTTGGAGAAGTCGGTTTTCTTCTTCCTGGTGGCCTCCGCCACGGCCCAGTCGAACTCCTGCTTGGTGACAAAATCCGGCAGACGAATCAGGGAGATCCACCGAAAGTCCTCTTTGCGGGTGTAGTCTATGCCCTGTACACCCTCCTGCCACCAGAAGCCCTCCAGGGGCGGCACCACATAGTCGAAGTACCCATCGATCCGGTGGTCGCCCATCTTACTCATCTTGATAGTAAACGCCACACCATAGAGAAGGCTCATGGCCGCCTGATACTCGCCTTCCGGCTCATTGGGATTGCCCTTGCCGCCCACGGCGAGAAAGCGCATCTCCGGCACCTCCACAATGCCCGGCTTTTTGGGCGGCATATAAAATTCTTTGTACTCCTTCTTATAGTCAAATGCCATTTCTATTTTTCTCCATACATTTCGTTGTCCATGTAATGAACCACTGCGTTCTTTTTCCCTGAGCTTCAAAATCGTTCCCTGTTTTGACTGAGATATCGGCACTGAGGAGCTGGGACATTTGGAAATGGTTGGAACCATTGTACACCAGCTGACTAGAAATCTCAGCGATCGGCAAATTCAGGACAGCTCCTTTGCACCCTATTTCGTCGATCACACCGTAGGCGTTTTTCCCGCCGCTGCCGCCGGCTACCCCTGGACGGCTGCTTCCATGCAGGTCAAGGGCGATCCCATGACTGATCTCACCGAGGATCTGGCCGCCGAGCAGAAGGCCCGCACCACCTACGATAACATTTTGCGCCTTAGCGATGACCCGGATGTAAACGATGTCATCAAGTTCCTGCGGGAGCGGGAGATTGTTCATTTTCAGCGGTTTGGCGAAGCTTGTCAGCTGCTGCGTGAAAAGCTGAATCAGAAAAATGTATACTATATGAACCCAGCCATAGATATGTAGCTCTTTGAATGAAAACCCGCCGTGGAAGCTATGTGGCCCACGGCGGGTTTCTTGTACAATCCTGGTCTGTACTTGAATGTACCTTTCAAAATCGTTGTACTCACGAGTGTACTTTTTCTCCTCTGCCCGTCCGCCTGGGGCATGTACAGAAGTGGGTCAAATCATAATCCCGGTAATAGGCTGGGATATCCATGCCACAGGCCTGATAATGCAGCAGCAACTGGGCACAGGCACGGCTGTCGCTTCCGGCCTGATGGTGATCCAGCTCAATTTTCAGATGTTCACACAAGGTATTCAGCCTGTGGTTCGGCAAATCCGGATAGCACCGCCGCCCCATTTGGCAGGTGCAGGCGTAGGCGGCAAACTCCTTCCAAAAGATCCCGTAGGCATCCAGGCATTTGGCCAACACGCTCATATCGAACGGGGCGTGATGGGCAATCAGGATTCCCCCCCTCCAGCATGCACTTCAGACTTGGCCACAGGTCTGAAAAGGTCGGCGCATCCACAACGTCTTCCGGGGAGATACCAGTGAGCTGAATATTAAAACGGTTGAAATAAACTTCTGGATTAATCAGTGTTGAAAACTCCTCCACAATCCGGTTTCCCTCCACAACGGCCAGGCCAATGGCACTCATTCTGTCATTGGCAGAATTGGGAGTCTCTACATCGAAAACAATATATTTTTCTGACATCTTTGCTCCTTTGACAGTTTTCAGTCCAGCTGGATTTCATTTTTCACAATCAACGGGATCCTTCCGAAAAATAGCCTGGACCGCCTCCTCGTACTGGTTGGGATTTGCCGCCTTACGCAGTTGCTTCCAGGCCTTCTCTCCTTGGGGAAGGAGGCGGATCATGTAAGACCAGAGCTCCTTCATTCGCATGACGGCATTCCCCGGCTCTGATACTGCTGGCAATAGCCCTCATACAGCGCATCATGAAAGGCCTTCCATACATCTCCCGTCAGGGAAGGTCCACCCTGCAGACGGTGACCATGGCAGGATCTGCCACCAACCCACGCCCAATCATCGCTGCGGAAAGAGATGGCATTTCCCTCTCCAACCGTTGGCAATCCTCCGCCGTCCTCAGATCCCCGTTATAGCACAACGGATTTTTGCTGCAGGCGGCCGCGTAAGCAAAGGCTTGCCAACGAATTTCGTGCTTGTAAAGTCCTTCTGCACCCGGGGATGCACAGTCAACTCCCAAATCGGGTACCGGTTGTACAGCTCCATAAGCTTGGGAAAAGAATCCTCGTTGGAAATCCCCAGCCTGGTTTTAATCGAAATGTGAAGTGACGGACATGCAGAAAAAATCTGATCCAAAAAGCGCTCCAGGAACTCCAAATCCTCCAGCATGCCCGCACCCCTTCCCTTTGCCACCACTGTCCCAGACGGGCAGCCAAGGTTCAGGTTGACCTCCTGGTACCCCATTGCAGCCAGTTCCCCCCGCAGCCCAAATAAAATCCTCCGGATATTTGGTCAAAAGCTGAGGAACCACGGGAACCCCCTCCTGATGCTCGGGAGTATTTCCTGCAAATCCCGCTTGGAAAACACATGGTCCCGCGCCGGGGAAAGGAACGGCGTATAATACTGATCCATACCTGGAAAAAAAGCGGTGATGAAGATTCCGGTACAGAGCAGTCGTAATTCCCTCCATAGGGGCAAAATAGTACCGCATAGGCAATTTCCTCAGGGAAGCAGCGCTTCCTCCCACTTTTTTTGCCGGAATCCCACTCAAGACCAAGCCCTCCTTCACAAGAACCGGCCGCTTTACCAGCATGCCATCGCTGGCCAAAAGCTTCAGCTGCTCCTCCTCAGACATTTCCGGCAGCTTTTCTTTCAGAGACAAGGCCCGATACGCAAGGCCGCTGGTGTTAAAAAACTTGCGAAGCGGAAGCCCACTGGCTTTCCACCAAGCGTACAGCTCCTTTTCCGAAGGCCGGTTGATTGGATATCACGCAGCGTATACGCAACCCCATGGGCGTCCAAAAAGCGTTTCGCCTTTTGACAGGTGGAGCATTTTGGATAACAGACAAATTCCACGAAAATCATCCCTCCTGCAACAGCTTCTTTCTCTGGATGGATTATAGCGCAAGAAGCTGGGTTTGAAAAGATGCATTTCCAATTTTCCCTTCCGGCCGTAAAAAACGGGCCCGTGGGGCCCGTTTTGAAAGAAAGCATCAATAGCGTCCAAAGTCGCCGGACCGGCCGTCGGTCACATCCGTGCCAAATTCGTAGTCCTTACCAGGCAGGACCGCATTGAGGAAAATCCCAGCCAGGGCCGCAATGGCCAGAGAAGTCAAGGTGATGTGGGCGCTTCAATGGAGAAGGTCAGGCCGTCGGAGAAGCCCAGGCCGCATACCAGGATGACCGCTGCAATGATCAGATTTCTGGAGTTGGTAAAGTCTACCCGGTTCTCCACCACGTTGCGCACACCAATGGCAGAGATCATTCCGTACAGAATGAAGGACACGCCGCCGATGATAGCAGGGGAATGGAATTGACCACAGCCGCAAAGGCGGGGCTGAAAGACAGGACCACTGCATAGAGGGCCGCCAAACGGACTACCTTGGGATCATATACCCGGGACAGAACCAAAACGCCAGTATTTTCCCCATAGGTGGTGTTTGCAGGGCCACCGAAAAGGCCGGCCAGAGAGGTGGCAATGCCATCGCCGATCAGCGTCCGGTGAAGGCCGGGGTCCTCAATAAAATTGCTTCCCACCGTGGCAGAAATGGCGGACATATCCCCGATGTGCTCCATCATGGCGGCAACTGCAATGGGGGCCATGACCAAAATGGCCGTGAGATCAAATTTTGCAATCACAAACTGCTGCAGACCCACCAGCTTGGAGGCAGACACAGCGGCAAAGTCCATCAGCGGCGTCACCTCGCCGCTGGCGTTTACTGCCGTTGCACCGCAGGCGTTGGCAATTAAGGCCACAAGATACGAGCCGACTACACCCAGTAAAATGGGAATGATCTTGATCATGCCCTTTCCCCAAATGTTTGCGGCAATGATAATCGCCATAGCTACCACAGCCAGCCACCAGCAGGTGGAGGCATTGGTTACGGCGGAAGGCGCCAGGTTCAAGCCGATGAGAATGATGATGGGGCCAGTCACCACCGGAGGCAGGAACCGCATCACCTTCTTTACGCCCACCAGCTTGATGACTGCAGCCAGGACCACATAAAGAAGACCCGCCACAACAATACCGCCCAATGCATAGGGCAGCTTTTTCCGCACCCGTCATGTTGGCGTACATGCCAGAGTTTAAGTTAGCCACCGCCTGGAATCCCCCAGGTAGGCAAAGGAAGAGCCCAAAAAGCAGGCACCTTCAGCTTGGTGCAGACGTGAAAAAACAGAGTTCCAATGCCAGCAAACAGCAGGGTCGTTTGAATGGACAGGGGCAAACCGTAGCTTTGGACCAGAATTGGCACCAGCACCGTTGCGCCAAACATGGCAAACATGTGCTGGAGACCCAAAATCAGCATTTTGGGAATTCCCAAGCCCCGTGCATTTCGAATTGGCTCGGAATGATTCATAAGTATACTCCCTTTCTTTTTGATACGCTGGGCAAAAAAGCCGCAATCGCCGGCCGGCGATTGCTTCACAGCAGTCCGAACGTGGCGCAAAGTCCCACACAGCAACCGGTTGGTCCTCGCAATGTGTCGTGCTTTTTCTGGCCTGCGAAATCATACCAGATTTTGCATAAAAATGCAAGCCCCTTTTTACATTTTTATAGTTCCGTACTGTCCCATTCTCTAAATAAACCGTAGATATCAGAACAGCGCCGCATTTTTGTACCTGCGGCGCTGACTCCAAACCAGAAAATTATGACGAAAACCAGGATTCGTTCCAACTCTGTGCAGCAAACAAATCCCCGTACTCTCCTTCCGGAGAGGCTCCATCGATGGTAATGCGGACCGCTGTGCAGTCTCCCAGGCGCAAAACTGTAGCAGCAACGGCTCGCACTGCAAGCTCCAGGGTGCCTGTTTCCCCCTGGAGAAACCGGGGAAAAATCTACCACATACTGCGTCCCCCTCCCGGTGTACCGACTGCAGCGTTGTACCTGCCGGTATGGGGTTCCGGTAGCCGTTTTGCTCGGGATGGGATAACAGCGTCTGTACCACCAGTTCCACAGACGATTCGCTGGCTGTCTGATGAATGCAGGCCGGGAGCTGAGCCAGCAGGCGGCTATTGCCCACTGGGAGATATAAATCTACATCAAATTCGTTCAGGCCCTTGCGCACAGGCCCCACTGCTCCTTCCTCATAGGTAAGCGGTTGACTTAAGTCCATGACGCCATACTGGGTCAGTGGCTCTCCGGCTGCGTACAGGACCACCCCATCCACATCATCCAGCTGGGTCATGGTGTTGGTCAGGGGAGAGAATGGTCATGCGCTGGGCCAGCGCCGTCTGGGGCGCGTGGTCCAGAAATTCTCTGGAGAGGTTGATGGCACAAATTCCTTCTGTCACTTCCAGTCCCAGGAGAGTTGTACCCAAGGGCATCGTTTCGGCCAGGCTGGGCTCTGTGGGGCCTTCCAGCAGCCGGTGAACCAGGTAATCAGGCAGGTTCTCCTGTCCTTCGCCAACGCTGATTTTCTCCCCGATGAGATACCGGTTGTCTGTGTCGGAGAAGTACAGCATATAGGGCGCGTTGACCAAGCTGGCGCTGCTGTCCTCCAATAAAAGACTGTTCCGGTTTAAAAGAATCTCTGTTTTTCCATCCAATTTGCTGCCCACCGCACGAATGGACACCGCTTCTACTCCCGGAAACTCCAGGCAAGTCAGGGTAATGCAGGCACAGGCGACGGTGAGATCGGCGCCGGACAGGTTCGCCAGCTCCTGGGTCATCCGCAGCTGCAGTTGAGACCCGGACCGCTCCGCTGAAACAATGGAGACTGAGCGCTGAAAGGGTGCGGTGAGCTTCTGAGAAATTGGACCCTTCAGATACTCCGTCAATACCCATACGTAATCTGACTCGTGCCCATAGGTTTCCCGCAATTCATAATCCGTTGCGCCTTGCCCATCGCCATAGCTGGCATCTGAGGTTTTGTAATAGAATTTCATGGGGCTTTTCAGCGGATCCCCATGGCTCTGCCCGGCGCAGCCATACAGCCCCACCAGGAGGAAGAGACAGAGAATCAGCGCCGTTGACTTTCGAATCATATATCCTCCTCTATGTCAAATGCGGGAAATACAACCGTAAAGCAGGTTCCTCCCTCTGGTCTGGGCGCAACCGAGATGGTACTGTCATTTCGCAAAACCATATCATGCACAATGGACAGGCCCAATCCGCTTCCTCCCGCCTGGCGGGAGCGGGATTTGTCCACACGGTAAAACCGGTCAAAAATATAGGGGATGGCCTCTGGGGGATGCCTACGCCCGTGTCGGAAACCGATAAGATCCAATCATCTCCTGCCGCTCCAGATCCACTGTCAATGTTCCGCCAGGGCGGTTATACTTAATCCCATTTTCCACCAGATTGAACAGAATCTGATACAAGTCGTCTTCTATCATCAAAATGGTGGCCCCAGGGCTGGTACAGTTTTCCAGAGTAATCCCGTTGAGGCGTGCCACCGGCGCCAGCATACGCAGCACATGGTCTGTGGTTTCCGCAATATCCGCCACCTCCCGGTCCGCCTCTTTTCCCCGCGTCCATCTTGGTCAGAGACAGGAGCTTCTGAGACATGCGGGTCAGTCGGTCTGCCTCGTTGCCGATGTCCTCCACAAATTCCCGGATGGTGCCAGTGTCCATGTCGTTTTGCAGAATGGAATCAGACAGCAGCTTGATGGAGGTCAAAGGCGTTTTCAATTCATGAGAAGCATCCGAAACAAAACTGCCGCCGGCGCTGCCCGAGGTCTGGAGCCGCTCGGTCAGGGCGTTGAATTCGCTGGAAAGCACCGCCAGCTCGTCATGCCCCCTGCAGCTGCATTTTGTGAGAGTAATCTCCCTCCCGGATGATGCGGATGGAGGCAAAATCTGCCGCATACGTCTGGAAAACGCCTCTGAAAAAAACAGGGAGAAGAGAATCACCGCCCCCTCCAGAACCACGCTGATCCAGAGGATGTTCTGCTGCAACGCAGCAATCAGAGCCCCCTGGTCCAGGTCGTACTCCATCATGTACACCGCGCCAATGAGGCTCCCTGCGTACAGGATGGGGGTAGCCGCCTGTCTCCAGGCGGCCAGCGCCGTAGCTGGAGTAAAACACGTCGTTCCCTCCCAGGGCTTGCACAATCTCCGGCAGTACGGCGTACTGGCCCAGGGCAGCATCCTCATCCAGGCTGTCATACAGCACCAGGCCGGAGGCGTCGGTCACCAAAACACGAGTGGCGTTCAGGTTTCCCAGCTGGTCCATAATTTTTTCAGCGCTCTCCTCCTGTATGGTACGAAGGCCGGAGAAGGCCGAGGCCGCCATTTGCACCTTATCCTCCAGAGAGGTCTCCTTGCTGCGAAACACCAGATTCCGCATGGTGGTAGCGGGCGTACAGATTCAGAAAAATCAGCACTACGGAAGTAATCCCCACATACATCATGGCATACCGGAGCTGCGTCCGGCTGAAGCGCTGGATATGCCGCTTAGCTCTTAAAAATAGTATCCAACTCCCCACTTGGTCATAATATGCTGGGGCTGTGCCGGCCGGTCCTCCAGCTTTTCCCGCAGGCGGCGAATGTGAACGTCCACCGTACGGATGTCGCTCCGGTATTCATAAGCCCAGATGGTGTCCAGTAGCGCCTCCGGGAATAGACCCGGTTGGGATTGCGCATGAGGAATTCAATGACGTCAAATTCTTTGGCCGTGAGATCTGCCAGCTCCCCGTTTTTGTAGGCATTTCTGGCGTCCAAATCCAGCTTGATGTTACCGCCGGTGAGATAATTCCGCTTTTGCGCTTCCCGCCCCTGGTTTCCTGCCCGGCGCAGAAGGGCGCGAATTCTGGCCTTCAGCTCCAGAATGTTGAAGGGCTTGGTCAAGTAATCATCCGCCCCGTGGTCAAAGCCCATGAGCTTATCCATATCCTCCGTCTTTGCCGTCAGCATGATGATGGGGACCTGAGAGAACTCCCGGATTTTGGTGCAGGCTGTGAGGCCGTCCATTTCCGGCATCATCACGTCCAGAATCATGAGTCCAACCTCTGGGTCCCGGGCAACTTCCACCGCTTCCAGCCCATTGGAGCCGGTGAGCACCTCATACCCTTCGTTTTGCAAATTAAAGCGAATGCCCTTGACCAACAGGGCTTCGTCATCGACCACCACGATTTTCATGTATCATTACCTCGCAACTGCATAATCCTGCAGGTTTTCCACCCGCTTTTCGCCGATTCCTCCACATCGCAGAGCTCGTCCAAGCAGCGGAAGGGGCCGTTTGCCTCCCGATAGTCCACGATGCGCTGGGCCAGGACCTCCCCGATGCCGGGAAGCTGAGAAAGCTCCTCCACGCCGGCAGTGTTCACATTGATCCGCCCCTTGCGACTCCGTTGGCACATTGTCCACAGGAGGGGCAGTTTCCATAGAAAGGGCCTGTGAGACGGCAGGGCGCTCCTGCTGGATATACAGGATTTCCCCGCCAGTACGCCGGCCCACAAACAGCCCCAGTAAAAGCTGGCGAAGATTCCTGCGAGCGCCAGCAGCAACCCAGGAAATTTTACCTTTCCCATGGGAAATTCCTCCCGACATGCATTGACACCACGGCAGACAGGCTGATATAATAGAAATTGCTTCTCAGCCGTTGGTTTTACGGCTCTATTATACACAATTTTATGGCGGCGGGCAAGCCGCTCCAGAGAATATGATGGTGATTTCAGATGAAAAACGTGAAAAATTTGAAAATTTTATCTATTTTTTTAGCAGCCTTTTGGATCCTCCAATCCCTGACCCTCCCCATCTCCGCCACAGAAGAGACGGAGCTATCTGAGACATCTGCCAGCGAAGAGGCAGCCCCCACGGATTCCGCGCCGGAAGAGCAGGAGGAGACCGAAGAAACCGGAGCACCAGAGACCGTCTCTCCCCTGCAGAAGCTCCCCTGGGCGGAGATGAGAGCAGCAACTTTGGCGTGGACGCACCCCGGGCGCTGGCCGGGCCGGATGAACTGGACCTTGACGCGGAGGCGCTCCTCCTTCTGGAGCTGAACTCCCAAACCATGGTATATGCCAAAAACATCGACACACGGAGAGAGCCGGCCAGCCTGACCAAGGTGATGACCTGCCTGCTGGCTCTGGAGCATGGCAACCTGACAGATTCGATTACCGTCAGTCAGGAAGCGCTGGACGATCTGGACCCCGCCGGCAGCAGCTCCGGTCTCATGGCCGGTGAGGTGTTTACCCTGGAGCAGCTGCTGTACTGCCTGATGATTGAGTCCGCCAACGACGCTGCGCCGGTAATTGCCGAGTACGTCGCCGGGTCGGAACCGGCTTTTGTGGAGATGATGAACCAGAAGGCGGCGGAGTTGGGCTGCACCGGCACCCATTTTGCCAATACCCATGGGCTCCATGATGAGGAGCATTACACCACAGCCCGGGATTTGGCAAAGATTATGATGGCTGCTTTTGGAATATGAGAAATTCCAGGAGATTTACTCCGCCGACCGTTATACCTTAGCTGCCACCAACCTTCAGGAGGAGCGGATTCTGGTGACGACCAACTACCTGATCGACGCCTCCATCACATCCGACTATTACGACGAGCGAGTCATCGGTGGCAAGACCGGCTTCACCACCCCCGCCGGCCGCTGCGTGATGTGTGTGGCAGAGTCCGGGAATCTGCGGTACCTGTGTGTTGTCCTGGGGGCCAGCAGTACCGGGGCGGACGGGTCTACGTATTTTGGCAGCTTTGTGTCGGCGTCCGAGGCCCTGGATTTTGGCTTTGACTCTTTCACCTTTGCAGAAGTACTCTCCCCCCTGGCGCCCATTGCCCAGCTGCCTGTGGCCCATGCCACCCAGTCCGTTGTGGTAACCCCGGCGGAGTCTGTCACTACCATGCTACCGAAGGATTATGACAAAAGCCTGCTTAGCACCCGGTACCAGCTGACGTCAGAGGCCGGATTGGACGCGCCCCTGGAGGCAGGTCAGGCAGTGGGCGTGGTGCAGGAGTACTACGGCTCCATCTGCGTGGGACAAACCGATCTTGTCACAGTAACCGGCGTGGAGCGAAACGCCTTTGGGGCCGTGGTGATGCAGGTCAAAGGCGAGATTGCTCAAAGTCCTTGGCAATTCGTCGCCATTGTGTTGGCGGTACTGCTGGGCATTTTTCTCCTGCTCCTGATCTGGTCCACTTGGGTCCGGCGGCGCAACCGAAAGCGGCGCCAAAATCGGAGAAAGGGGAACTGAAGGATGCTGGATTGGCCTCAATTGGAAGCAACCTGCCGGGCATGTACCCGGTGCGGCCTGTGTGAAACCCGGCATAACGTGGTCTTCGGCGTAGGCCCCAGAAATGCAGACGTCATGTTTGTGGGGGAAGGCCCTGGTCAACAGGAGGATTTGCAGGGAGGCCCTTCGTTGGCCCTGCGGGCCAACTTCTGGACGACATGCTGTGCATCATTGACCTGGGACGGCACAATTGCTACATCGCCAACATCGTCAAGTGCCGCCCTCCCAAAACCGGGACCCTATGGAGATTGAGCAAGACGCCTGCATCGACTACCTGCGGAATCAGGTGGCGCTGATCCGGCCCAAAATCATTGTCTGTCTGGGACGAATCGCCGCCTTACGCCTCATTCGCTCCGACTTTCGCATCACCCGGGAGCATGGGCAATGGGTGGAAAAGCGGGGCGTCTGGATGACAGCCATTT
>VOFD01001475.1_pt1 | contig 26648 bp, 45 predicted proteins | sample 5384101 | NCBI WGS metagenome assembly VOFD01 (sample SAMN12384723, study PRJNA508395) | human gut metagenome | isolation source: healthy gut C | host: Homo sapiens
GTATTCAAATACCATCATTCTTTATAATATTGAGGAGCAGGACAAAGCGATCAAGACAGGCATGAAGCTTAGAAGTGAGGGATGCAAGATAGAGCTTATAAGAAAGTCACAGAAAAAAGTCTATTGAAGATTATCTAGAGTACGCTCGAAGGGAGCATTTCTCGGGACTTATATATTTTGATCAGAAAGAGTTGGCTGTGGCGTATGATGTTATAAATAAGACAAACTCAATGTGGGATGGCGAATCATATAGCATAAAATGATCCAGAAGACTAAATAAGATGAAAACGAAAGGTATAGATGGTTAGAAAACAATGAGATATTTGACTTTTGCCCTGGCGAAGGGAAGACTTGCAAAGAAGACGCTTGCACTTCTTGAGCAGATAGGTATAACATGTGAAGAGATGAAGGATCCGGATACAAGAAAGCTTATATTTATTAACGAAGAACTGAAAATGAAGTTTTTTTCCTGTCAAAGGCTACAGATGTCCCAACATATGTTGAGTATGGCGCGGCTGATATAGGTGTTGTTGGAAAGGATACAATCCTTGAAGAGGGACGTAACCTCTACGAGGTTATGGATCTTGGATTTGGCAAATGCCGTATGTGCGTGTGCGGACCGGCATCTGCGAGAGAACTTTTAAAGAAGAATGAGATAATAAGGGTTGCCAGCAAATATCCTGTTATAGCAAAGGATTATTTCAATAACAGAAAACACCAGACGGTGGAGATAATCAAGCTTAACGGTTCAGTTGAGCTTGCTCCTATAGTGGGACTTTCAGAGGTGATAGTGGATATAGTTGAGACAGGAAGTACACTCAGGAGAACGGCCTTGAGGTGCTTGAGGAGGTCTGTCCGCTCTCAGCGAGAATGGTAGTGAACCAGGTGAGCCTTAAGATGGAGAATGAGAGAATACACAGGCTTCTTGAGGATCTCAACAGACTTATTAAAGAGATGATATAGATTGATTAATTGATATTTATACGGAGGCATGACAGAGATGAGAATTGTAAAGCTTAACGCAGAGACAAAGAAGGATCTTCTGAAAAATCTTTTTAAAGAGAAGTCCAAGCAATTTCGGTAATTATGCTGAGACTGTACAGGGAATAGTTGATGATGTGAGGGACAACGGTGATGCTGCTCTTCTCGTATACAAAAAAGTTTGACAAGGCAGATATAACAGCAGCCAATGTCAAGGTCACACAGGCTGAGATAGATTATGCATATACACAGGTGAGCCCGGAGCTTCTTGAGGTTATCAGAAAGGCAAAGAAAAATATCTGGGAGTATCATGAGAAGCAGAAGCAGTACAGCTGGTTTGACTCAAAAACCAAACGGAACACTTCTCGGACAGAAGGTCACAGCACTGGCATCGGTTGGTGTGTATGTACCTGGTGGAAAAGCTGTATATCCTTCATCAGTTCTTATGAATGTAATGCCTGCTAAGGTTGCAGGAGTTGAGAAGATCGTCATGACCACCCCTTGTAACGCAGAGGGCGAGGTGTATGCGACAACACTTGTTGCTGCAAAAGAAGCAGGAGTTGACGAGATATACAAAGCCGGAGGCGCTCAGGCGATTGCAGCCCTTGCATATGGAACGGAGTCAATTCCAAAGGTTGATAAGATAGTTGGTCCTGGAAACATATTTGTAGCTTTGGCAAAGAGAGCTGTATACGGATATGTCAGCATTGATTCTATAGCAGGACCATCTGAGGTAATGGTTCTTGCGGATGATACAGCCAATCCAAGGTATGTTGCTGCTGATCTGCTCTCACAGGCTGAGCATGATGAGATGGCATCCGCTATCCTTGTTACAACATCTGCGGATCTTGCAGAAAAGGTTTCAGTTCAGGTAGACAAGTTTATAGATGAACTTTCAAGAAAAGAAATAATGAGAAAGTCCATAGACAACTATGGTTATATTCTTCTTGCAGATAATCTTAATGATGCGATAGAGGCGGTAAAACGACATAGCATCAGAACACCTTGAGATTGTCACAGCCAATCCGTTTGACGTAATGACAAGAGTAAAGAATGCAGGAGCGATATTTATCGGTGAGTATTCTTCAGAACCCCTCGGAGATTACTTCGCAGGTCCTAATCATGTGCTTCCTACAAATGGAACAGCAAAGTTCTTCTCACCTCTTTTCAGTGGATGATTTCATCAAGAAATCAAGCATAATCTACTATTCAAAAGAGGCGCTTGAGGCCGTTCACACTGACATAGAGACATTTGCTAAGGCTGAGCAGCTCACAGCCCATGCCAATTCGATAGCGGTTAGATTTGAAAAATAATACATTATGATATAGAATATGGGAAGGAGACAGGGATATGGCAGAAAAAGCGGCAAGAATCGCAAAATGCACAAGAAAGACCAACGAGACGGACATAACCCTCGAATTAAATATAGATGGAAAAGGACAGTCTAAAATAGATACAGGTATCGGTTTTTTTGACCATATGCTCACAAGCTTCGCAAAACATGGATTTTTTGATCTCAATGTGACGGTAAAGGGAGATTTGTATGTAGACTGCCATCACACTATAGAGGATGTTGGTATCGTGCTCGGCAAGGCTATCAAGGAGGCTGTCGGAGAAAAAAAAGCCATCAAGAGATTTGGCAATTTCTTCCTTCCTATGGATGAAACCCTTGTAATGTGTGCTATTGACCTGTCAGGAAGACCATATCTTGTCTATGATCTGAACCTCACTACAGAGAGAGTAGGATATTTTGACACTCAGATGGTCAAGGAGTTCTTCTATGCGGTATCGTACGCTGCAGAGATGAATCTCAACTTAAAACAGTTCTCCGGTGAGAACGATCACCACATCATAGAGGCTGCATTTAAGGCATTTGCAAAGGCTCTTGATGAGGCAACAACTTACGACAGAAGATTAAATGGAAGGGTTCTCTCTACAAAAAGGTACCCTTTAAGGAGGTGCAGACTCGAGATGAGTAATGATATGATCTACAAAAAGATAATTCCATGTCTGGACTTGAACAACGCTGTGGAGATGGCAAAGTATTACAATGATGCAGGTGCTGACGAGATCGCGTATTTTGACAGCAGGGCAACGAAGGAAGGCAGAGAGCCGAATGTGTATGTCATAAGACAGATATGTGATAGCGTTGATATTCCACTTATAGCCTGCGGTGGTGTCCGAAAAGCTTGAGGATGTAAAGAAACTCTTATATGCAGGTGCTTCAAAGGTATGTATGAAGTCAGCAGCTATAAACAATCCTGAGCTTGTGACTGAAGCTGCGGACAGATTTGGTTCCGAGAGAATCATCTGCACTATAGATCTGAGTGAGTGCGATGAGCCGGTGGAGTATGCTAGAAAATTAAAGGAACTTGGTGCTGGTGAGCTGCTTTTGCTTCACAATAATATGGTACCAGAGTATATGGATATTGTTAAATCTATACGAGAGACTGTTGCACTGCCTGTTATTGTGTCTACATATTCGACTAATGGTGAAGCTGTTGCAGAGATGCTGAACAAGACTAATGCAGAGTCGATTTCCCTGTACAATCTTCAGAAGATGGATATAATGGAGATAAAGCAGGATTGTCGTGCCGCAAATATAGATGTTAACCTATTTGAGTCCTCAATGTCATTTGACGAATTTAAGCTTAATTCAGATGGGCTTATTCCATGTGTTACCCAGCATTATAAGACAGGTGAAGTACTCATGGTAGCATATATGAATAAGGAATCATACGAGAAAACCATAAGAACCGGTCGTATGACTTACTGGAGTCGCAGCAGAAATGAACTGTGGACGAAGGGAGATACATCGGGACATTATCAGTTTGTCAAGTCACTTACTATTGATTGTGACAAGGATACAATACTTGCGAAGGTTTCCCAGATAGGTGCTGCATGTCACACTGGCAGCCGTACTTGTTTCTTTACAGATCTGGTGAGAAAGGAGTACAATGATACTAATCCTCTGAAAGTGTTTGAGGAGGTATATAATACCATAAGGGATAGAAAGGAAGATCCAAGTGAGGGATCTTATACAAACTATCTGTTTGACAAGGGTATTGATAAGATTCTGAAGAAGGTTGGTGAAGGTGCTACTGAGATTGTTATAGCAGCCATGAATCCTGATTCAGAAGATATAAAATATGAAATATCTGACTTCCTTTATCATCTCATGGTTCTGATGGTAGAGAGAGGAATCAGCTGGAAAGATATTACTGAAGAGCTGGCTGACAGAAGATAGAGTGGAGGATATTAGACAATGCAAAATTATGGCGTGAATGAACTGAGAAAAATGTTTCTGGAATTCATGGAGAGCAAAGGTCATCTGAGAATGAAGAGCTTTTCACTTATTCCACACAATGACAACAGCTTACTGTTGATCAATTCCGGTATGGCACCACTTAAGCCTTACTTTACAGGTCAGGAGGTACCACCTAGGAGACGTGTCACAACATGTCAGAAGTGTATCAGAACAGGAGATATTGAGAATGTAGGAAAGACAGCCCGTCACGGTACATTCTTTGAGATGCTGGGTAATTTCTCGTTTGGCGATTATTTTAAGCATGAAGCTATATCCTGGACATGGGAGTTCCTTACAGAGGTTGTAGGACTTGGATAAGAACAGACTTTATCCATCAGTATATCAGGATGATGATGAAGCGTTTGATATATGGAACAAGGAGATTGGTGTATCTGCTGACCGTATATTCAGATTTGGCAAGGAGGACAACTTCTGGGAGCATGGAGCAGGTCCTTGTGGTCCCTTGTTCAGAGGTTTATTATGATAGAGGTGAGAAGTACGGATGCGGTAAGCCTGGCTGTATGGTAGGCTGTGACTGTGACAGATACATGGAGGTTTGGAACAATGTATTTACACAGTTCAACAATGATGGCCACAACAACTACACTGAGCTTGAGCAGAAGAACATAGACACAGGTATGGGTCTTGAGAGGCTTGCCGTTGTTGTTCAGGATGTTGATTCTATATTTGATGTTGATACGATCAAGGCTCTGCGTGACAAAGTATGCGAGATGGCTGGTGTAGAGTACGAGACAGACCATGAGAAGGATGTATCGATCAGACTCATTACTGACCATATCCGTTCAGTTACATTTATGACATCTGATGGTATCGTTCCATCAAATGAGGGACGTGGTTACGTTCTCAGAAGACTTCTCAGACGTGCTGCGAGACACGGAAGACTTCTCGGAATCAAGGGCAAGTTCCTCTCAGAGCTTGCAAAGACAGTTATCGAGGTGTCGGAGGACGCTTATCCAGAGCTTTGTGAGAAGAAAGAGTATATCTTTAATAAGATAGACAAAGAGGAGGAGAGCTTTAACAAGACTATTGATACAGGTCTTGCTATCCTCAAAGATTATATAGAAGAGACAAAGGCTGCAGGTGAGAAGGTTCTCTCAGGAGACAAGGCCTTCAAGCTGTATGATACCTACGGATTCCCTCTTGACCTCACAAAGGAGATCATCGAGGAGGAAGGTATCGAGGTGGATGAAGCAAGATTCACTGAGTGCATGAACATTCAGAAGGAGACCGCGAGAAATGCAAGGCAGACTACGACATATATGGGTGCCGACGCAACAGTATATGAGCAACTTCCAGTTGACATGACCTCGGAATTTGTTGGTTATGATAAGCTGACATACAAGTCCAAGATAACTGCTATCACAACCGAGCTCGGTGAGGGAAAAGATAAGAAGTCTGTTCTTGCTGACACAGTATCAGAGGGAGCGCAGGCGACTATTATAGTTCCGGAGACACCTTTCTACGCAACAATGGGTGGACAGATAGGGAGATAAGGGTATCATCAAGACCAAAAATGGAACATTTGTTGTTGAGGATACTGTCAAGGTTGTAGGTGGAAAGATAGCACATATCGGTTATGTTGAGTCAGGTGAGCTGAATGTCGGTGATGAAGCAGAGCTTACAGTTGACGCTGAGAACAGAGCGCTCATATGCAACAACCACTCAGCAACACATCTTCTCCAGAAGGCACTCAAGATGGTGCTTGGAAATCATGTAGAGCAGGCGGGATCCCTTGTTGAGCCAGGCAGATTGAGATTTGATTTCTCACATGACCAAGGGCTATGACAAAGGAAGAGATCAAGAAGGTTGAAGATATAGTAAATGAGCAGATCCAGCTTGACGTACCTGTCTGCACAGATATCATGACGGTTGATGAGGCAAAGAAGACAGGAGCTATGGCGCTCTTTTGGAGAGAAGTACGGCGAGAAGGTACGTGTTGTATCAATCGGAGATTTCTCAAAGGAGTTCTGTGGTGGTACACATGTAGCAAACACAGGAGTTATAGGAATGTTTAAGATTGTCTCAGAGACGGGCGTTGCAGCCGGTACGAGACGTATAGAGGCACTCACATCTATTGGAGCTATTTGAGTATTACAGAAGCATGGAATCTGAGCTTGTGGAAGCAGCTAAGGCAGCCAAGACAGATATCCACGGCGTGGCAGCAAGAATCGAACAGCTTCTTGCAGAGGTTAAGGAACTTACAAACGAGAATAAGAAACTCAAGGATAAGATGGCTAAGGAAGCTGCCGGAGATGTTCTTTTCAAATGCAATTGACAAGGATGGAATCAAGATACTTACAGCAGCTATTCCTGATACTGATATGAACTCACTCAGAAATCTTGGTGATGATTTCAAGAGCAAGCTCGGCGACAGCATTGTGGTTCTTGCGTCAGCAAAGGATGGCAAGGTAAACTCATAGCAATGGCAACTGACGGAGCTGTTGCAAAGGGCGCACATGCAGGCAATATCATCAAGGCTGTGGCAGGTCTCGTTGGTGGCGGCGGTGGTGGCCGTCCAAACATGGCTCAGGCAGGAGGCAAAGATCCTAACGGAATAGATGCAGCCCTTGCGCAGGCTGTTACAGAGGCACAGGCACAGCTGTCATAACGGGCATCCAGCAGTTGCCGCAGATATTTTATAATTTTGTCATTTTTCTGTTGACGATTAGGTATTTTATGTATATAATACATTTTGTGCTTAAAAATACCCAATCAGTTGTTATTTGGTAGCATAATTTACAACTGGAGGGAGGTCAGGTGAGAGAATGTCAAGTGTAATAGTTAAAGAGAACGAAAACTTAGATAGCGCTCTCCGCAGATTCAAAAGAAACTGCGCGAAGGCCGGTATCCAGCAGGAGATCCGAAAAGAGAGCATTACGAGAAGCCCAGTGTAAAGCGTAAGAAGAAGTCTGAGGCAGCTAGAAAGCGTAAGTACAAATAAGTCCAAATAAATCAGAATATATAATAAATATTTTATAAGTATTTAATATTTGATTTTAAATTGATTTCTAGGAGTACCGAATTTATTCGGTACTTTTTTTATGCATTTTCATATAATATCCCAAAAGCATTTCGAGGGTTTATGAAGGATAGATTAAAGAAAGTCATAGAGATGGAACCACCGGGATGGTGTCCTGATGCAAAGTGTTCTACGTCAAGAATGACGGTATTTAACAACGAAGAGATTCTGATAGAGAACTTCAGACATGTGATATATTGCCATGATGAGAGGATTTCGGTTAAGACTCGAAAAGGCATTCTCAACATATACGGTACTGGACTGCAGATTGATTACTATACAGGTTACGAGATAAAGATCTATGGTGTGATAAGCAGTGTAGACTGGCTTACGGTGTGATTATGGATATGAGACGTGAAATCAGAGGCTATGTGAAAATAGATGGGGATGAGCGTACTCTGCTGAGGCTTATGAATATCTGTGGACATAAAGGGATAAAGACATGGAGTGATGAAAAACATGATAAAGAGACCTTGTATATTTATTGCGATGAAACCGAAAAGGTAAGGGAAATAGCAAGAAACTGTATGTTCGACATAGAGATAACAGAGCAGAAGAGTCTGAGGCAGAAATTCATGAAAAACAGGAGACGGCTGTCCGTATTGCTAGGGATAGTGCTCTTTGCTGTATACATTTACATAGAATCTCTGTATGTGTGGCGTATTGATATCAGTGGATGTGGAAACTATACAGAGGAGGAAGTCCTCAATGTTATAGAGAAGAATTATCCTTGCTACGGCAGGAGAAAGAAAACTATAGATACAGCCGTTTTGCAGGGAACAATATCAGATAATCTGGAGGAGGTGTGCTGGGTATCCTGCAGCATCAGTGGCACAAAAACTCACAGTGAGGCTCAGTGAATCTGTGGATGTGTTCACGGATGATACCCTGGATACACCATGTGATATTGTGTCTTCTGTTAACTGTACAGTTTATTCTATTGTCACATCCATGGGGACTCCGGTGGTAAGTGTTGGCGATGAGGTAAAAAAGGGGGATACACTTATATTGGGGACTGTCAATATATGTAATGATGAAAGTGAGATCGTAGATACAAGATATGTATCGGCCCAGGAGAGATCATAGGACAGTACAGCATGCCATATCATGACGAGGTGGAGGCGAGACATTACAAAAAAAAAAGGTGTCGGATACATTTGTGGGATCGATCAGTCTCAGAGTCGGGAAAAAGATTATGTCTGTCTATGATAGAAAAGATGGCGGAAGGCTTGAAGGTCAACAGGAATATGATACGGAAAGCAGTGAGCACTGGTTGCACATAGGCGATTTTTATCTGCCGTTTGCGATACAGATATCAAGAAATCATGTATGTAACATAGAGGGCCGGGGAATACTCTGAGGATGAGATGAAAGCACTGGCTGAGCAGCATATTGCGACATATATTGGTGAATTACAGGAAAAAGGGGTGCAAATTGTACAAAAAAAATGTTATTATAACTAATAGGTCTGATAAACTCGTTGCCGATGGAAATATGATAGTGAGAATGTCAGTTGGATTTCCGAGAACATTGAGAAATGTGGTGTCCGGAAACAACATTGAAACTGAGGCAGACTGAGACAGACAAACAGATAAAATCAAAGACAGGAGATTGGAAATTGGGAGATTATTCAGAATCTATTACAGTGGCATCCAATTATGTCCAGACAGTATTTGGTCAGTTTGATGCCAACATAAAAAAGATCGAGAAGATTTTTTAACGTATCCATGATACTGAGGGATGACAAGCTGAAGGTGAGCGGTACGGAGGATAAGGTAAAGAGATCCATTCAGGTCATAGATCAGCTTTTTGATATGGCTGACCGAGGGGCTGTTCTTGATGAACAGAAGGTAGACTATGTAATATCCATGGTCAATGATCACCCACAGGAGGCAAAGGAGAATCTCGCAGAGATAGACAGGGATATAATCTGTCATACGACAAAGGGCAAGCCTATAAAGCCGAAGACTGTTGGACAGAGATCATATGTCAATGCGATAGAAAAGTCTATGATAGTGTTTGGTGTGGGACCTGCAGGAACAGGCAAAACATATCTTGCCATGGCAAAAGCTATAACTGCATTTAAGAATAACGAAGTCGGAAGGATCATCCTAACAAGACCGGCTATTGAGGCTGGTGAAAAGCTTGGATTCCTGCCGGGAGATCTTCAAAAAGTAAAGTTGATCCATACCTCAGACCGTTGTACGATGCACTCTATGAGATCATGGGCGCCGAGTCGTTTATGAAGAATATGGAGAAAGGGCTTATAGAGGTCGCCCCTGCTGGCTTACATGAGAGGACGTACTCTGGACAATGCATATATTGTCCTTGATGAGGCACAGAATACCACACCGGCGCAGATGAAGATGTTCCTGACGAGAATTGGATTTGGTTCCAAGGCGATCGTAACAGGGGATCTGTCGCAGAAAGATCTGCCGCACGATGCCCAGTCAGGACTTGATGTGGCACTTAAGGTCCTTAAGGATATAGATGATATAAGCATTTGTCATCTGACGAGTCTGGATGTTGTAAGACATCCTCTTGTACAGAAGATAGTAAATGCATATGAGAAATATGAAGATAAGATGAGCAGACAGGATAAGTCAAGATCGGGCTCAAGACCGTCTAGTTCCCGCACTGCCCAGAAAAACAGAGGAAAGTGATATGTCAGTTAATATTGAGAATGAATATGGGGATATAGAGATAAAAAAATTATGAGACGGTGATAAATGAGATAATACAGGCGTCTCTGGATTTTCTCAAATGCCCATATGTGTGTGAGGTCAATGTCCTTCTGACGGACAATGACTCCATACATGAGATTAATAACCAGCAGAGGAATATTGACAGGGCTACAGATGTCCTGTCATTTCCGCTGATTGATTATACAATTCCTGGAAACTTTGATGGTCTCGAGGATAGCCGGTGTGACAACTTTGATCTTACTACAGGTGAACTGCTATTGGGAGATATCGTAATATCTATTGACAAGGTGTATGAGCAGGCAGCTGAGTACAATCACTCAAAGACGAGAGAACTGGCTTTTCTTGTTGCCCACAGCATGCTCCATCTGTCGGGGGTATGACCACATGGAGGAAGATGAGCGTAAGGTCATGGAAGACATGCAGGAAAAAATACTTACTACGAAAGGATACACGAGAGACTATGAAGAAATCTAAAAAGGGATTAAAGAAGGGACTTGTTCTTGCCACTGCAGTGGTTATGGGACTTTCACTGTTTGGATGTGGTTCCAAGGAGGAGCCAAGTACAGCAGCTACAACAGAGGCAAAGGCGGAGGTTGACGTTACACAGACTGATATGATGAAGTCTGCGGATGCGATAGATGAGACATTTCATGAGGGAATATATAACGATCTCACAGGTCAGTGGAACACAAAGAGAAAAAAGAAGAGTATGGACGTCCGCTTGCTGTCATGATCAACAATATAGAGAATGCAATCCCTCAGTCAGGAATCGGCCAGGCAGATATCCTATATGAATTTGTTGTAGAGGGCGGAATCACAAGAATGCTTGCTATATATAGTGATTACAGCAACCTTGAGAAAGTTGGTTCCATAAGAAGCTGCAGACCTTACTATGTTACAACAGCCATGGAGTATGATGCCATTTACATGCATTATGGACAGTCTCCACAGGGACAGGAGGAGCTTGACAAAACGGGAATAGATCATATAAGTGGCCTTGGCGGTGAGGGATCTGTTTCGTTCTACAGATCATCCGACAGAGAGGCTCCGCACAATGTATATACAAACAGTGACATGATAAAGGCTGGTCTTGATTATCTGGGCTGTAGAACGGAGCATGAGAAGAACTTCAAGAGCAAATTCGAGTTTAATGAGGAAGACACAGCGCCAAAAGGTGAGGCAGTGAAGAAACTCACACTTAATATGTCTGTATATACACAGCCTTGGTTTGAATATGATTCAAAAAAACAAGGTATACAAGAGATTCCAATATGGTGACAAGCAGATAGATGATCTCACAGGCAAGCAGCTTTCATTCAAGAATATCATCATACAGTTTGCTCATTACACAAGCATAGATGACCATGACAGACAGCTCATTGATCTGGTCGGTTCAGGAGATGGATACTATGTATCTGACGGACAGCTCATACCTGTTACATGGACCAAGTCTGATGACAGCGCAGTCACAAAGTACTATACAGAGGATGGCAAGGAATTAAAGCTTAATCCTGGCAAGACATATGTGACAGTTTTGAGAGTGATAACAAGGCAGGAGTTGTATGGGAATAATAAAGGATCCCTGACGGATCCTGATATGACAGGATAATATATTTTATTTTAAAGCGGATATTATATATTTTGATCGTAAACAGATCTGATATATAAATATCCGCTTTTATGTTTTGAACGCAACATGAACCGGTATAGATACAGCAAAATGGATATCCCTAATACAGAGAAGAGAGTGTATTTATGCGCTTTTCAGCATCATCATCTGAAGATAGATGACATAAAAGGAGGGTTTTCTGCTTGAAAAGAGCCGTGTATTTATTTATTATCATTATCAGTATATTTGCGTTTGCATTTTTCTGCAGAGAGGTTGTTCTGCAGAGCAACAGGCAATATAATGACATGGGGCAGAGATCTCATCGCAGCGAAAAAGAAAAAGAAGATATGATAGCTATGGACAATGCCCCCAGATCTGATGGGCGGCATAGTTGTCGGTGCCGAGGCGGAATTTGAACACAGATTCTTCTATGTGGGACTGTATAATGGATGCGTAACGGTGTTTAACAGATATGGGAGCATTTGCTTTGAAACGGGTATACCATTTGAGTCTGTGGATATAAGGATCAGAAAATGCCTTTCAAAGAGGATATATTTTGAAGACATTGCGGATGCAGAGAAATTTGTGGTATCTATTGAAGAAGATTGAAAAAAAATGGAAAGATCAAAAATATATAAGGTTAATATAAACGATTTAATTTAAATGGAAATGATTTAGATACATTAAACTAGAGAGAACAGGTGAAGAGATGATATATGATACTATAGTGATCGGAGGCGGTCCGGCGGGAATGACTGCGGCGATAAAGACGAAGGAGACGTGTGAAAAGGCGAAGATTCTGATAATTGACAGGAACAAAAAGCTTGGGAAAAAACTATATGCAACAGGAAATGGCAGATGTAACATTGCAAACTCGGCCCTTGATCTGTCGAGTTACCACAGCTGTAATGAATTTTTCCCATATCAGATAATAAATACGGAGAGCTATAAAAAACTTAAGGAATTCTTTATGGATCTTGGTGTTGCAATATATGATGACGGCGGATATCTTTATCCCCAGTCCATGCAGGCGTCCACTGTTGTGTGGGCACTTTCAGACAGAATAAAACATCTTGGAATCGAGATACATACAACAGAGGAAGCTGAGTCTGTGGAACCCACAGACGAGATGTACGGAATCGTTACTGACTGCGCTGAATATACGGCGAGAACAGTTGTGGCTGCGCCTGGAAGTGCGGCCGCTCCAAAGCTTGGGGGAACAGAATCTGTATACAGACTTTTAGAAAATACAGATATCAGAACAATAGCGCCTCATCCTGCGCTCTGCAGGTTAAAGACTCGTGAGGATACATCTGATCTTGCCGGAGTCCGTGCAAGATGCCGGGTATCACTTCTCTGTGATGGAGATGTATACGATTCTGAGTCTGGTGAAATACAGTTTGCTGATGGATGGCTGTCCGGAATTGCTGTTTTCAACCTAAGTATGCAATGTATTGACCTTTTGAATGATGGCAGAACACCGGTGGTAGAGGTCACGCTTGTTCCTGAGATGGATGAGGATGACGTGTTGGGATATCTGAGAAAATTCAGAGACAGCAATCCCGATAGACGTTTGGAGGCTATGTTTAATGGCCTTGTCAATGAAAAGATCGCCAGATTCATAATAAACAGACTGGAACTGGAAGTCAGTTACGGCTGCGAGATTAACTGATGAAGAACTTGACAGAATGGTTTTTGAAATCAAGCATATGAGATTTGAGATATCAGGTCATGGCGGATATGATGAATCACAAGCAGCCTGCGGAGGGATAGATACGAGGCAGCTACGTCCTGATTCCATGGAGGCTGATGGATATAAGGGATTGTATGTGGCAGGTGAGTATGCAGATGTCACAGGAAAATGTGGTGGTTATAATATAATGTGGGCTGTTATGACCGGTATGCGCGCAGGTGAGGCTGCAGGGAAAGAGACTTACTCATGATAAGAATAAATAATGTAAAATTAGGACTGAAATTTGAACAGAGAGATATTGAGGATGTGATAAGGAAAAATCTTAAAATAAAACATATACCCCCTTATCATATTTTCAAATTGTCGTTGGATGACAGAAAACGAAACCAGGTTAAATATATCGCATCAATAGATGTTGAAGTTCCAAATGAGCAGAAGCTCGTTAAGCAGCTTCACAATAATAATATTATGTTAACAAATACTGTGACATACAGTTTCCCTGATGGAGGAAATGTTCCTATGAAGCACAGACCGGTTGTTGTGGGAACAGGACCTGCAGGACTTTTTGCAGCGCTTTATCTTGCCAGGGCGGGATTTAAGCCTTTGGTTATCGAGCGTGGAATGGACGTTGACAGGAGAATGAAGCAGATAAATTCATTCTGGGATGGCAAAGCCGAACTTGATCCAAACAGCAACGTGCAATTTGGTGAGGGTGGTGCCGGAACATTTTCCGATGGAAAGCTCAACACTGTCATAAAAAGATGGCTCTGGAAGACGTACCGAGGTGATGAACACATTTGTCAGATATGGGGCAGACTCATCCATCACCTACATAAATAAGCCACATATAGGCACCGATGTGCTTGCAGCTGTCGTAAAAAATATGAGGTGTGACATCATAAAACTTGGCGGAGATGTGATGTTTGAAAGTCTTTTTGTTGGGTATGACAAGCTCTCGGATGACGAGGTTGATGTGCATGTAAAGGACCTTGTGAGCGGCGAGCTTCGTACGTACAGGACAAATGCACTTGTGCTGGCTCTTGGACACAGTTCAAGAGATACTGTGGAGATGCTTTACAGATCTGGAATTCCTATGGAGCAGAAGTCATTTGCAATGGGACTTAGAATTGAGCACAAAAGGTCTGATATAGATGTTATGAAGTACGGTGATGATCCGCTGTACAAGAAACTGCTCCCTGCGGCGGACTATAAGATGACACACCAGGCGTCAAATGGCAGGGCGGTATATTCATTCTGTATGTGCCCGGGTGGATATGTTGTCAATGCATCATCTGAGCCGGGCATGATCTGTGTAAACGGAATGAGTTACAGTGGAAGAGACGGTGAAAATTCCAATAGTGCCATAGTGGTAAATGTCACCCCTGACGACTTTGGTTCAGCTCATCCTCTTGCAGGTATGGAATTTCAGAGAAAGTGGGAAAAAGCTGCGTATGATGCGGGAAATGGAGCAGTTCCTGTACAGCTTTTTGGAGATTACAGAGACGACAGACCATCGGAAAAACTTGGCGGTGTCACACCTCAGATAAAGGGACAGTACAGGCTTACGAGCCTTAAATGCTGTTTGCCAGAGTATATAAAGGATGCTATAATAGAAGGAGTTGTGTCATTTGACAGGAGAATGCCAGGGTATTCCTCAGACGATGCCGTTTTGTCTGGAATAGAGGCGAGAACGTCATCGCCTGTAAGGATGATAAGGGGTGAGGATCTTAGAAGCGAGGGCACATGCATATATCCGTGCGGTGAAGGAGCCGGGTATGCCGGGGAATAACCTCTGCTGCCGTGGATGGAATGAAGGTTGCGGAGGCCATTGCCTCCAGATACAGCAGTGATTCTATAACAGACAGTACAGATATAAAATAATATAAATATACAGGAGTACAGGTCGTACACAGGAGAATATAAATGGACAGAGAATATTTGAAAGACAAAAAGAAGATAGTTATTAAGATAGGTTCGTCATCGCTCATACACGAGGAAACAGGCGGACTAGACTACACAAAGCTTGAAAAGCTTGTCCGCATCATTGTGACCTTAGGAATCAGGATAAGGATGTGGTTCTTGTATCATCTGGAGCAATCGGCGTCGGGGTACAGGCGCTTGGACTTGCCAGAAGACCTAAGACGACGTCGCTCAGACAGGCGTGTGCAGCAGTTGGACAGGGACAGCTCATGATGATATACCAGAAGCTGTTTCAGGAGTATCACAGCACGGCAGCTCAGGTTCTTCTGACTTTTGATGTCATATCATCGGATGAGAGGAGAAAAGAATGCAATCAACACATTCAATGAACTGCTTCAACTTGGCGTTGTGCCTATAGTCAATGAGAATGATACTGTTGCCATCGATGAGCTTGATGACAGCGTTGCATTTGGCGATAACGATACGCTTTCAGCAATAGTTGCATCCATGATCCATGCCGATCTTCTTATACTGCTCACTGATATAGACGGACTGTACACTGATGATCCGCACAATAATCCTGGTGCCAGACTCATTCCAGAGGTCAACTGTATAGACGATCATATCATGGATATGGGAAAAGGTGCAGGATCCAAATATGGAACGGGTGGCATGACGACAAAGATCGCTGCCGCGAGGATTGCGACAAACTCAATTCGGATATGGTCATAGTATCAGGGGCAGACATGGACAATATAGTCAGGGTTATGAGCGGAGAAAGTATCGGTACACTGTTCACGGCGTATAAGGATCATGATTTTGACGTGGTGAGATTTATATTAAACAAGGAGTATCTTATTTAGTTATGAACGAATCTATAATGGATGCGGCAAAAATTGCACGCATAAATGAGTTATATCACAAGTCTAAGGCGGAAGGGCTCAGCGATGAAAGAGAAGGCTGAACAGCAGCAGCTTCGTCAGGAATATATATTTGCAATCAGGAATAATCTGAGAAGCACTCTCAATAACATTGATATCAAGGAGAAAGATGGATCCATAACAAAACTACAGGATCTTGATCCTACAAGAAAGGCATAGATGCGGGCTTGATCATGAGTAGCGAAAATAATGTTAATTCCGGCAGCAAAGCCGTTATAAGGAAGAGAATAAAAGCGGTCAGGAATGCCATGGACAGAGCTGACTGTGTACGGAGATCTGAACTTATATGCAAGCGTCTCTCAGAACTTCCGGAATATGTGAATGCCCGTAATATATGTGCATACATATCAAAGGGAAATGAGGTGGATACAAAGCTTATAATTGAGAGGGCGTGGGCTGACGGCAAGCATGTATATGTTCCAAAGGTTTATGGGAAAGAGATGGAATTTATAGAAATTGCAGACTATGGAGAACTTGCTCCTGGAAACTTTGGAATACTCGAACCAAAGTCCGATGACCGGAGCGAGATCAAAGACGGACTAATGTTCATGCCTGGAGTGGCATTTGACAAAACGCGCAGCAGGATAGGTTTTGGCGGTGGTTATTACGACAGATATCTTGAAAAGCATGAATATCTCGTCACCGCGGCCCTGGCATATGACTGCCAGATAGTTGAATCCATAGCCAGTGAACAGACCGACATAAAACCGCATATCATAGTAACAGAATCAAGAGTTATATCATGAGGAGGTCATGGGGTAAATGAACAGGGATGAGATAGCGGCGAAGATTGCTGAACTTGAAAAAAAAGATTCAAATAGACAAAATGCAGGAGACATCATCGCCACATACAAGCGATAGCACATCGAATTCAGGTAATGACAGATATGCACTTTGTCTTGGAGGAGGCGGAGGCAAGGGTGCATACCAGCTTGGAGTTTACAGAGCACTCACAGAATATGGGCTCATGAAAAAAGTAGATGCGATATCTGGCACATCGATAGAGCAATAAATGCTGTTCTCTTTGCGTGCAACGATCCAGACAGTTGTGATGATGCATGGAGGCAGATACATTTTGAGACTGTGTTTGATGTTGACTCGGATCTGTTGTTCAACGACAAACTGGGATTTTTATCCAGGAAAGAAATGTTGATACTCATGGGCAGTTATCTGGATTATGATAAGCTTTCGTCCGGTATTCCGAAGATATATGCGACTATTGCTGAATGCGTTCAGGATGAACCTAAAAATGCTGAGTATATAGACCTATCAGGTAAGAATAAAGAGGAGATAAATACTGTAGTCATGGCGTCATCGACACTTCCTCTCCTATATGAGTCAGTTACATATAATGGCAAAGAGTATTGTGATGGTGGGCTTGCGGATAATGTTCCAGTGAAACCACTGTACGATACTGGATACAGACATATCGTGGTGTGTGGGCTGAACGCGGATTCAAAGAAGGAGCTTTCGGAGTATCCTGATGCGGATTTCATAGAGATATATCAAGTGTGAGTCTTGGTGATCTCATAGACGGAACCCCAAACTTTTCTGCAAATTCAGTGAAATTCAGAAGCATGCTCGGATACAGAGATACCATGAGAACGTTAAAATATAGGAGAATACTTGGAAAGCTCGGCATAGATGAATAATTACGAATGGGTTTACGCATCTTTAAAGAAATAGATAAGGATACATAGAGATTATGAATGATTTGAAAAACGTTATTGACAGCATAGATCTAGGGCTTCCAGCTCCGCTTGAGGAGCCGGAGAGGCAGTATTACTTTATAAGAAAAGGCAGGGAGTACGTCACAGCAAGAAGTAAGTCTCTTGGACGTGATCTCACCTGTTCCATCCAGACATTTGGCTGTCAGATGAATGTCAGGGATTCCGAAAAGCTTGCCGGAATACTTGAACAGATGGGATATGTGAGAACAGAGTCCGAACATGCGGACTTTATCATATATAATACGTGTACGGTGAGGGGAGAATGCCAACAGAAAGGTGTACGGACATTTAGGACTTATGAAACATCTCAAGGAGAAGAATCCTGAGATGAAAATAGCTCTGTGTGGATGTATGATGCAGGAACAGCATGTAGTCGAGATTATCAGCAAGAGTTATAGATTTGTGGATATGGTATTTGGAACTCACAATGTTTATAAACTTGCAGAGATATTTGTAAATAGGATAGAGTCTGGAAGTATGGTGATAGATATATGGAAGGATGCAAAGGAGGTTGTGGAAGATCTCCCGGCAGTCAGAGAATTCCCATTCAAATCAGGCGTCAATATTATGTTTGGATGCAACAATTTCTGCACATACTGTATTGTTCCTTATGTAAGAGGTAGGGAACGAAGCAGAAATCCAGAGGATATTATAGCGGAATGTGAGAGACTGGCTGATGATGGAGTGGTTGAGATCATGCTGCTGGGGCAGAATGTCAATTCTACGGCAAGAATCTCGAACATCCGATCACATTGCCGAACTGCTCAGAAGAGTATGCACCATAGAGAAGATTCAGAGAGTCAGATTTTATGACATCTCATCCAAAGGATCTGTCGGATGAGCTGATAGATGTGATAGCGGATAATCCTAAGGTCTGCAGACATCTGCATCTGCCGGTACAGTCGGGTTCGACGAAGATACTTAATGCCATGAACAGGCGGTATACAAAGGAATCTTATCTTGCGCTTGTCGACCGTATAAGGACGAAGGTTCCGGAGATATCACTTACTACAGATATCATCGTCGGTTTTCCTGGTGAGACCGAGGAGGATTTTCTTGAGACTATGGATGTGGTTGAGAAGGTGCAGTACGACACTGCATTTACATTTATATATTCAAAGAGAACCGGTACTCCGGCAGCCGGCATGGAGAACGGTTCCACAAAGGAAGAGATACAGGATAGATACAACAGGCTTTTAAGGCGTGTTCAGGAGATAAGTGATGTGAAGACACTTGCGATAAAGGGGCAGACACAGCCGGTCCTTGTTGAGGGCTTTGACGAGAAGGGTGATGGTCTCCTGACTGGAAGACTATCGAATAACATACTTGTCCATTTCCCTGGGTGTGCGGAGATGGTTGGAAAGATACTGAATGTAAAGCTTGTTGAGTGCAAGGGATTTTATTACATGGGTGAATTAGCAGAATAGGAGTAGTTGAAGTGGCAGCATTAACACCAATGATGGCTCAGTATATGGAAGTTAAGAATCAGTATAAGGACTGTATTCTCTTCTACAGACTGGGGAGATTTTTACGAGATGTTCTTCGATGATGCCTTGACGGCGTCCAGAGAACTTGAAATAACACTGACCGGCAGGGACTGCGGTCAGGAGGAGCGGGCACCTATGTGCGGTGTTCCGTATCACGCTTGTGACATTTATATTAACAAGCTGATAGAGAAGGGTTACAAGGTAGCTATATGCGAGCAGATGGAGGATCCGAAGCTTGCAAAGGGTCTAGTAAAAGAGAGGTTATACGAATAGTCACGCCTGGTACAAATATGTCCCAGGCTATTCTTGATGAAACGAGGAATAATTATCTCATGTGCATATTTGGATGCAATGAGGAGTATGGCTTAGCAGTGTGCGATATCACTACAGGAGAGTTCCGTTCCTGCCATGTATCATCCACAGCCAAATTGTACGATGAGATCAACAAATATTCTCCGACGGAGATTATAGGAAATGGAGCATTTTTGTCATGTGATCTGAACTTTGATTACATGAAGGAGAAAAATGAAGATAACGATATCCGAGGCTCCATCACACTACTTCAATGATGATACATGCGAGGACTTTATAAAGAGACAGTTCAAGGTCGGATCTATAGATGGTCTGGGCATAGAAGATGATCAGGAGGATATTCTGATTTCTGTAGGTGCACTTTTGCAATATCTCCATGAGACTCAGAAGAATTCGCTGGATCATATCAACAGAATGGATGTGTATTCAATCGAAGACTATATGATCATAGACAGCTCATCGAGAAGAAATCTGGAATTGACAGAAACACTTAGGGATAAACAGAAGAGAGGCTCACTGCTGTGGGTAATGGATAAGACCAAGACGGCCATGGGAGCGAGAATGCTCAGAAATATGATAGAGCAGCCCCTTATCCATAAAGATGATATAGAGGCTAGACTTGACGCCATAGCAGAACTTAACAATTCTGTAATAGACAGAGATGAAATTCGTGAGTATCTGAATACCATATATGATCTTGAGAGACTTATGACACGAATATCACTGAGAACTGCAAATCCAAGGGATCTTCTGGCATTTAAGACTTCCATACATCTGCTTCCGGCCATCATACAGCTGCTTGGTAATTTTTATTCGGATGGACTTACGGAAATCAGGGAGGGGAATTGATGACCTGCATGATCTCTACGAACTGCTTGACCGCGCTATAGTTGATGAACCGCCTATACTTATCAGGGAAGGCGGAATATTCAAGGATGGATATCTTGAGGACATAGATACACTGAAGAACGCGACAACCGATGGCAAAAACTGGATAGCAGAACTCGAGACCAGGGAGCGGGAAAAGACAGGTATCAAGAACCTCAAGATAAAATTCAATAAGGTGTTTGGATATTATTTTGACGTAACAAACTCATATAAGAGTCTAGTCCCGGACTACTTCATCAGAAAGCAGACACTTGCCAATTCTGAGAGATACACCACTGAGGAGCTTGACAGACTTGCTGGAGTTATCCTTGGATCATCTGATAAGCTTGTAGCTCTGGAGTACAACACTTATGTGGAACTTCGTGATACACTTGCGGCGGAACTCACAAGGGTTCAGAGGACAGCACACAATATAGCTATGCTAGACGCACTGTGCTCTCTTTCGTATGTTGCAATAAAAAATGGATATGTGAGACCAGATATCAATAACGATGGAGTTATCAATATCAAAGATGGAAGACACCCAGTTGTTGAGAAGATGTTGAACAACGACATGTTCATCACAAATGACACATATCTGAACAACCATGAGAGCAGGATATCTATCATAACTGGTCCTAACATGGCTGGTAAGTCCACATACATGAGACAGACTGCGCTTATAGTACTCATGGCTCAGGTTGGTAGCTTTTTGTCCCTGCGGCATCTGCGGATATAGGCATCTGCGACAGGATATTTACAAGAGTAGGAGCCTCCGACGACCTTGCATCTGGGCAATCCACATTCATGGTGGAGATGAGCGAGGTTGCAAACATTCTCAGAAATGCAACAAAGAACAGTCTGCTTATTCTTGATGAGATAGGACGAGGAACAAGCACATATGACGGACTCGCAATCGCATGGGCTGTCGTGGAGTATATAAGCAACAGCGAACTACTCGGTGCAAAGACATTGTTCGCAACACATTACCATGAGCTCACGGAGCTTGAGGGCAAGTTGTCGGCTGTGAACAACTACTGTATAGCTGTCAAGGAGGACGGAGACGACATAGTGTTCCTCAGAAAGATTGTCAAGGGAGGAGCCGACAGAAGTTACGGCATACAGGTTGCAAAGCTTGCCGGCGTGCCGGATGTCGTTATAGCAAGAGCTAATGAGATATGCAATCAGCTTATTGATAAGGACATAACAACCAAGCTGAAAGAGATAAAAATTACAAATGATTTCAAGCCGAAAAATGATGACACCCAGATGTCAATGTTTGGCTCACTTGCCGAGTCACAGGTGATTGAGGACATAAAGTGTGTTGACCTGTCCAACATGACACCTATGAAGGCATTACTTTATTTAAATGAATTGCAGGAGCGACTTAAATAATAAGGAGCGATAAGTAATGATAAAAGTATTAGACCAGAATACGATAAACAAGATAGCGGCCGGTGAGGTTATTGAGAAGCCAAGCTCGGTCATAAAGGAGCTTGTGGAAAATTCCATAGACTCAGGCGCCACAGCAATAACTGTTGAGGTAAAGGGCAGTGGACTCTCATTTCTCAGAGTCACAGACAACGGTGCCGGAATAAAGAAGGACGAGGTGAAGCTTGCATTTTCTGAGACACGCCACAAGTAAGCTTGTGACTGTTGAGGATCTATTAAATATCTCGTCGCTTGGCTTTAGAGGTGAGGCTCTTGCCAGTATTGCGTCGGTTGCACAGGTTGAGATGATAACAAAGACTGCTGACGATGTGACGGGACTCAGATACCAGATACACGGTGGCAGGGAGATATCTAGCGAGGAGATAGGCGCTCCAGGTGGAACAACCATCATTGTCAGAAATCTTTTCTACAATACACCGGCGAGAAAGAAGTTCATGAAGACTGATCTGACGGAGATAAGCTATATATACGACCTTATGTGTCGTATATGTATGTCCCATCCTGAGATTTCATTTAAGTTCATCTCAAATGGAACTGACAAGCTGTTTACATCCGGAAATGGAAAACTGCGGGATATAATCTACCATATCTATGGAAGAGACATCACCTCAAATCTTCTTGAGATAAATGCGGAGAACGACTATATGAAGATCTCCGGATATATAGCAAGACCTTGTATATCAAGGGAAACAGATCGTTTGAAGGCTACTATGTAAAATCACAGATATATAAAGAGTGCGGTGCTCACAAAGGCGATCGAGGATGCATTCAGGACATTTGTCATGATACACAAGTTTCCATTTACAGAGATCAATTTCCAGGTGAGACCTGATCTTTTTAGATGTAAATGTCCATCCTACCAAGATGGAGCTGAAATTTGCAAACAGCCAGGATATCTACAGCTTCACCTACAATGCCATAAGGGAAACGCTTTTGTTTAAGGAACTTATACCTGATGTGGCACCAGGCAAGGATTCAAAACCTGAGACATATAAGCAGAGAAATGTTGGAGATGCGCCAGAGGCGTTTGAGAATAAGAGACGTGAGGCACTTGTTGGTCCTGCTGCACAGGCAAAAGGCAGCCCCGACACATATGGTGACAGACAATCGCCTGGTGAAGTCGGAGAACGCACCTGTACTAGATCAGCGACAGATGAAACCGGAGAGTGCGTCAACTTCAGAGAGCCAAGCAAGACCAGAGGGGACATCTACAGCGCTACAGCAGCCGTTAAAGCCAGAGAATATACCTGCTCCGGTAAGACCTATTATAGATGTCATAGATGAGACAAAAGATACAAATACATCTGCGGAAAAAAAGTCGACAACAATACATATGAACAACCGCAAAAATCCGGATATTCATATAGTGGCAGACATCAGGAGATTCCAGGCAGTAAAGTTGCGGAGAGTAAAGCATCCTATATGGCCGTGGATGACAGGAAGTATGTCCAGCAGAATATGTTCCAGGAGAAGTTCCTGACCAAGGAAGCCCGTGCAAAACATAGACTTATAGGACAGCTATTCAAGACATACTGGCTCATAGAGTATGACGGAAAGCTCTTCATCATGGATCAGCATGCTGCCCATGAGAAGGTAAAGTATGAGGAACTCATGGAGAATTATAAGAACAAGAAGATATATTCACAGTATCTTATGCCTCCTGCGGTGGTGACTCTCAGTGCTACAGAGATAGAGTTTCTTCATGAGAACATGGAAACGTTTGAGGCCCTTGGATATCAGATAGAAAACTTTGGTGGCAGGGAATTCAAGCTTAACGCTGTCCCTGACAACCTGTTCGGGCTTGACGGCAGAGAACTGTTTATAGACTTTATCGCAGATGCGAGCAGCAGTGCGAAAAAAGTTACCATAGATGTGTTTATACATAAGCTGTCAACTATGGCGTGCAAGGCTGCGATAAAGGGTAATACGGAAATAAGCTTCAAGGAAGCTGATGCACTGATCGACCAGCTCTTAAAGCTTGAAAATCCGTACACCTGCCCTCATGGACGTCCGACTGTCATATCCATGACTGAGGCGGAGATAGAGAAAAGTTCAAGCGTATAGTGTAGGAGATATGTATGAATAACAGACCATTGATAATTCTAACCGGACCTACAGCTGTCGGCAAGACGGCGCTCTCGATAGGGCTGGCTAAGGCTGTGGATGGCGAGATCATTTCAGCCGATTCCATGCAGGTATACAGAAAAATGAATATAGGCACAGCCAAGATACAGCAATCAGAGATGCAGGGGTTAGGCATCATCTGATAGATATTCTTGATCCGGGAGAGGACTTCAATGTTGTGCTTTTCAAAAAATATGCACTTGAGGCCATGAAGGATATATACAGTCGAGAAAAGATACCAGTCGTAGTAGGCGGTACAGGATTTTATATCCAGGCACTTTTGTACGATATAAATTTTGAAGATAACGATAATGATATGTCCTACCGCGAGGAACTGCAGACCCTTGCCGCTGAACATGGCAACTCATATATACATGATATGCTTGCGGGTGTGGATCCTGAGTCTGCGGAGAAGATACATGAAAATAATGTAAAGAGAGTGATCAGGGCGCTGGAATTTTACAAGAAGACCGGCATGAAGATATCTAAGCACAATGAGGCAGAGTCCCAGAAGGAATCGCCATATAATTTTGAATATTTTGTGTTAAATGATGACAGGCAAAAATTATATGATAGAATAGACAGACGGATTGACATCATGCTTGCAGATGGGCTTCTTGACGAAGTCAGATCCCTAGTGGATGAGGGATATAGCAGAGATCTTGTGTCCATGCAGGGACTCGGATACAAAGAGATGATCGATTATATCCAGGAACGATACACTTTAGATGAGGCTGTGTATACATTAAAGAGGGATACAAGACATTTTGCTAAGAGACAGGTCACCTGGTTTAAGAGGGAAAAACAGGTCACTTATGGGTAAACAAAAAAATGAATTTGACAGCGAGGCGGATATATTGTCGTTCATGATAGAAAGGCTTCATGAAAAGGAGATTATACAGAGATGAAGGATATGCTGAAGGACTATTATAAGTCACTTAATGTAGATGAGAGAGTGTTTGAGTACTGTAACAGCGTGGAGGAGAAACTCAAAGACAGATTTGCGAAGATAGATGCTGTCAGCGAGATAAATCAGCTGAAGGTGCTCAAGGCAATGCAGGACAACAGGCTGTCAGAGGCTCACTTTGCCGGTTCATCAGGTTACGGATATACAGACGATGGAAGAGATGCTCTTGAAAGGATATATGCAGATGTGTTTCACACTGAGGATGCACTGGTGAGAAGCCAGATAGTGTGCGGAACTCATGCGCTATGTACGGCTATGTTTGGCAATCTCCGTCCAGGTGATGAGATACTTGCAATTGCCGGAAAACCATATGATACGTTGGACGAGATAATCGGTATCAGGGATTCAAGAGGTTCACTTGCGGAATATGGTGTGACATATGCCCAGGTCGATCTACTACCAGATGGAGAGTTTGATATTGATGGGATAAAGAAGGCGATAAACAACAGAACAAAGCTTGTAGAGATACAGAGATCCAAGGGATATGCGGTCAGAAAGACATTATCAGTCCAGCAGATAGGGAGAGGCTATCAAGGCGGTAAAGAGCATAAATCCTGATATCATATGTATGGTAGACAACTGTTACGGTGAGTTTGTACAGGAGGTAGAACCATCGGATGTCGGTGCAGACCTTGTGGTCGGTTCTCTCATCAAGAATCCGGGTGGCGGACTTGCCCCTATAGGTGGATATATCTGTGGAAAGAAGGAATATGTGGAGAATGCATCCTACAGACTGACTACTCCAGGTCTTGGCAAGGAAGTCGGAGCATCCCTTGGCAACACAAAGGCACTCACGCAAGGACTCTTCATGGCTCCAACAGTCACTGCAAGTGCGCTTAAGGGGGCCATATTTGCGGCAAATGTATATGAGGGGCTAGGTTTTAAGTCAGTTCCAGACAGCACCGAGGAGAGATACGACATAATACAGGCAGTGGAACTGCAGACCCCGGAGCGTGTCGTTGCGTTCTGCGAGGGAATCCAGGTGGCTGCGCCGGTTGACAGTTATGTTCGTCCTGAACCATGGGATATGCCTGGGTATGATTCACCGGTTATAATGGCGGCAGGAGCATTTGTCTCCGGATCATCTATAGAGCTTTCAGCCGATGCACCTATGCGTCCGCCTTATGCTGTATATTTTCAGGGAGGGCTTACATATCCACATGCAAAGTACGGCATAATAATGTCATTACAGAAAATGGTAGAAAAAAACTCATAGTATGGTAGATTAATAAGTTGGTCGAAAGACCATTGTTCCTGCGCGCTTGGAGAGGCGGAAGGAGGAACATATGAAAAAACAGAACAAATAGTATCTTATCAGAAAAATTCACAGATCCATTGTCAGAGATGACAGAACAGCAGTCTGTCGGAGATCATATCATAATGAAAGAGATGTCCGAGACAGAGAGACCTTATGAGAAAAGCTACAAATACGGAGTTGAGGTTCTCTCTGATGCGGAGCTTCTGGCAGTTATACTGCGGACTGGAAGCCAGAGGGCAAACGCCCTCACTACA
>VOFD01000947.1_pt1 | contig 26638 bp, 34 predicted proteins | sample 5384101 | NCBI WGS metagenome assembly VOFD01 (sample SAMN12384723, study PRJNA508395) | human gut metagenome | isolation source: healthy gut C | host: Homo sapiens
GAAGTCATCCAGGTTGGCATGGTACATCTGGCCCTCCTTGTCGGGGAGCTGGCCGGTGCCGAAGCCAGAAGCTGCGTTCACCATGACGGGAGGCTCCACCTCCTTGTAGCCGGCGGCGGTGTTGCAGTCGAGGAAGAAGTTGATCAACGCTCTCTGCAGCTTGGCGCCCTTGCCCTTGTAGACGGGGAATCCGGCTCCGGTGATCTTGACGGCGAGGTCGAAGTCTATGATGTCATATTTCTTCGCGAGCTCCCAATGGGGAAGGGCGTTCTCGGGAAGATGCACCTCGGGGCCGCCCATCTTTACGACCTCGTTGTCCTCGGCGCCCTTTCCGGGCTTCACGAGGGCGCAGGGCGTGTTGGGCAGCAGCACGAGCTGGGATTCGAGTTCCTTTGCGGCCTCGTCCATCTTCGAGAGCAGCTCGCCGGACCTGGCCTTGAGCTCAGCAGTCTCGGCCTTGGCCTCCTCGGCCTCCTCCTTCCTGCCCTCCTTCATCAATCCGCCGATTTTTGCGGCTATCTGCTTCTGGCGCGAGAGGAGCTCGTCGCTCTCGGTCTGCAGGTTGCGGCGCAGGGTGTCCAGCTCCAGTATCCTGTCGACTATGGGCTTTGCGTCGAAATTCTTGATCTTCAATTTCTCGACAACTCCCTGAGGGTCGTCGCGAAGCGTCTTGAGTGTCAACATAATCTTTTATGAAAAATATGAGGGACCCACACTCTGCTCGAAGTGCAAGTCCCTCCTGTCCGACATTATATCCCCCGAGCTAGTTCTCAAACGGGATTACCGACACGTAAGATTTGTCGTTTCTCTTGCGAGTGAACTTTACCGTGCCGTCGATGAGGGCGTAGAGCGTATGGTCCTTGCCCATCCCGACGTTCTTGTCGGGATTGTGGACGGTTCCCCTCTGACGCACGATGATATTTCCGGCCTTAACTGCCTCGCCGCCGAATTTCTTGAGGCCGAGTCGTTTACTTTGTGATTCACGACCGTTCTTTGAACTTGATTGACCTTTCTTGTGTGCCATAACTCTTAAGCGATTTCGTTAATTCTGATCTTTGAAAGCTTCTGACGATGTCCGTTGAGCTTCTGGAAGCCCTTGCGGCGGATCTTCTTGAACACGAGGACCTTGTCGGCCTTCACGGCGTCATCGAGCACGGTGGCCTTGACCACTGCTCCGTCGACATAGGGAGCGCCCACCTTCACATTGGCGCCATCGGCTACGAGAAGCACCTTGCCGAACTCCACATCAGCACCTTTGGCATCGGCGAGCCTATGCACAAAGATTTCATTTCCAGCCTCAACCTTGAACTGCTGGCCTGCAATTTCAACTATTGCGTACATTTAAAACTTTGTTTAAAAGTTCCGACCGCAAGCGTCCGCCTCATACGGCGGCTCTTGACAGGCTTGACGACCATCAAAAATTTTGGACTGCGAATTTAGGCATTATTTCTTTCAACTACAAATATTTTCGATTTTTCGTCTACGCCCTTGCGCCCCGCCGTAGGTGCCGCCTCCCGGGAGGTTCCGCTGCGCTCCATCAATGCTCCTGCGCTTTGCTGCGGAGCATTGCACCGACAGCCGCGGGCGGCTAGCCTCCCGGGAGGCGGCATCCCGTCGGAGCTATTGCGAAAACAGAATTATTGAGGTAAATTTGAAGATGCGTTAAGGACGATGGACGAGACCTTTATCTACAGCAAATACGTGACCGGCAAGAACTTCATCGGCCGGCACAACGAGGCGCGGGCGCTTGCGAACCTGCTCGCCCAAGGCGAAAACGCAACCGTCTACGAACCGCCTAAGAGCGGGAAGATGTCGCTGCTGCGCCAGGCGTTCTTCAACATGCAGTCCGCAGGACTCAACTTCCGCGTGTGCATGGTCAGCCTGCTCGACATCCGGAGCCTGCGCGACCTCGTGCTGAGGCTCGGCTCCGAGATTCTGCGCAGCTTCTGCAGCAGCCCCGACCAACTGGCGGAAGCCGCCGGGGAACTGCTCGACGGCTGCGCCATCGGCTTCAGCCCGGAGCGCTACGCCACCGACGGCAGCATACTAGACGCGGACGAGGGAGATCGGAGAAGCCGACATCGTGAGAGTGCTGCGGCTCCCCATACCGTGCGGCGGCGCGGACCGGAGGAAGAATCTTCGTGGCGTTCACCGAATTCCAGAACGTCACGCTCACCGAAGACGGCGACCTGTTCTGCAAGCTGCTCCAGGAGGTCTTCTGCAACCGCAGCGTCGACGACCGCAACCTTGCCGCCTACATCTTCAGCGGCTCCGCCGTGAACGCGATGCACGACATATTCGGCATGCGCAAGCTGTTCTTCCGCCAGGTGGAGCGCATACAGCTCGGGGAGATAGAGACCCGCGAGATCATCGACCACATCAACCGATCGCTGCTCACGAGCGGCAAGGTCATCGACAGAGACCTGCTGCTCGGCACCTGCAAGCTCTTCCGGAACAACATCTGGTATATCAACCATTTCGCGGCAATCTGCGACTCGCTGTCCAAAGGCTATATAATGGAGAACACGCTGACCACGGCCCTGGAATCCCTGATCTCCATACACGAGCCGCGCTTCATCGCCACGATGAACGACCTCACGACCTTCCAGGTCAGCATGCTGAAGGCCATACTCTGCGGGCACACCAAGTTCACCAGCACCGAGGTCATCGACGAATTCGCCCTCAGCTCCTCGGCGAACGTGCGCAGGCTCAAGGACGCCCTCGCGAAGAAGGAGATAGTCAACTTCGAGACCGGTGGCGCACCGGAAGTCATGGACCCCCTGTTCGAATACTGGGTGCGCACCCGCTATTTCGGAATGAGAATATGATCGGACCATGCAGACGAAGAAAAAGATCGCGGTGCTGACCGGCGCGGGGGTCAGCGCGGAAAGCGGACTCGGAACATACCGCGACAACGGCGGACTCTGGGAGAACTACGACCCCTGAATTTCAAATCCGACCGGACAGCCAGTTACAGCACAAGTATCACCATTAATCGGACATCGGGAAAGGCCGTTGAGGGAGACACAGGGCACAAGTTGACGCTGATTTGCAATCCACAGCAAGTTGACGCAGGTTTATTATCTGCTGCTGTGCGCCTGACACGCGTTGCGGGGAGCTCCGCGGGGGCTCTCCTCGCGCGTCCGCCCGGAGCAGAATCTTTGAAACACAGAAGGCAACTGCTGCGGAGTCTAATTGGGGAAGAAGAACAGTCCGGCCGAGAGGCCCTTCTCGTTCATACCCTCGACCACTATCGCCTCATATTCAGTCCAGATGCCAACGTAGCCGTACTTGGAAGTGAAGCTCAGTCCGTCCTGGCCCTCCGGGGTCAGGGACTGCTGCTGATAGCCGCGGGGCACGACGACATAGCCGCACTGCATGGGAGAAGCCGCCCACTCCACGGTGCGCGCCACCACGCGGCTGCCGTCCGTAGCCGTGAGGGCTATTCCGGTGCATGCAAAACACTTGGCTGACCCGAGCAGCAGAAGCACGGCGCCCAGGACAAAAGCAGGAACAAATCTTTTCATAATGGTGAGTTTTCTCAAATGTAACAAAATAATCGCTACGATGCACCCCCGTACACAACAAAGACGGAGGCCGGCCGGTCATTACACCGGTCGGCCTCCGTATTCTCACGTCGGGCGTGATCAGTTGCCGTAGTCAGGCTGAGGGCCGCCCTGTCCGCCCTGAGCTGCGGGCCCTGAGGGTTCTGAGGCCCCTCGGGATTCTGAGGGCCCTGCTGCTGCGCGGCTTTGGACATGTCCTCGGAAGCCGCATGCCAGGCAGCCTCGAGTTCGGGCATGAACCTGTCGATGTCGGCGAGATTCTTCTCCTCGACCGCCTTCTTCAGGTTGCCGCAGGCAGTCTCGATGGCGCTCTTCTTCTCGGCAGGAATCTTGTCGCCGTAGTCCTTGAGGTTCTTCTCGGTCTGGAAGACCATGGAGTCGGCGTTGTTGAGCTTGTCGGCCTTCTCCTTCTCGGCCTTGTCGGCAGCCTCGTTGGCCTTGGCCTCGTCGCGCATCCTCTGGATCTCCTCGTCGCTGAGCCCGCTGGAAGCCTCTATCCTGATATGCTGTTCCTTGCCGGTCGCCTTGTCCTTGGCGGACACGTTGAGGATGCCGTTGGTGTCGATGTCGAAGGAGACCTCGATCTGAGGGATTCCGCGCGGCGCGGGGGCGATGCCGTCGAGGTGGAACACTCCTATGAGCTTGTTGTCCTTCGCCATGGGGCGCTCGCCCTGAAGCACGCGGACCTCAACTGAAGGCTGGTTGTCGGCGGCGGTGGAGAACACCTGGTCCTTGTGGACGGGGATGGTGGTGTTGGCTTCGATGAGCTTGGTCATCACTCCGCCGAGGGTCTCGATTCCGAGCGAAAGCGGGGTTACGTCGAGCAGAAGCACGTCCTTCACGTCTCCGGCCAGCACACCTCCCTGGATAGCGGCGCCGATGGCGACCACCTCGTCGGGGTTCACGCTCTTGTTGGGTTCCTTGCCGAAGAAGCTCTTCACGAGTTCCTGCACCTTGGGGATACGGGTCGAACCGCCCACGAGCAGCACCTCGTCGATGTCGGACGCATGTCAGATGAGCGTCGGCGAGGGCCTTGCGGCAAGGCTCGATCGAACGGTTGAACAGGTCGTCGCAGAGGGCCTCAAACTTCGCGCGGGTGAGGGTCTTCACGAGATGCTTGGGCACGCCGTCGAGAGCCGTGATGTAAGGCAGGTTGATCTCGGCGCTGGCCGCGTTGGAAAGCTCGATCTTCGCCTTCTCGGCCGCCTCCTTGAGTCTCTGGAGGGCCATGGGGTCCTTCTTGAGGTCGATTCCCGCATTCTCGGATGCGAACTCCTGCCAGCCAGCCAGTCTATGATGGCCTGGTCGAAGTCGTCACCGCCGAGGTGGGTGTCACCGTTGGTCGACTTGACCTCGAACACTCCGTCGCCGAGTTCGAGGATGGAGATATCGAAGGTACCGCCGCCGAGGTCATAGACCGCGACCTTCATGTTCTTGTTCTTCTTGTCGAGACCGTATGCGAGCGCTGCCGCAGTAGGCTCGTTGATGATGCGCTTCACCTCGAGTCCGGCGATCTTTCCGGCCTCCTTGGTCGCCTGACGCTGGGAGTCGGAGAAGTAGGCGGGCACGGTGATCACAGCCTCGGTGACTTCCTGACGCAGGTAGTCCTCGGCAGTCTTCTTCATCTTCTGCAGGATGATGGCGGAAATCTCCTGGGGAGATGTACAGCCTTCCGTTGATGTCCACGCGCGGAGTGTTGTTTCTCCGCGGACCACGCTGTACGGGACGCGGGCGATCTCCTGTCCACCTGGTCGTAGGTCTCACCCATGAATCTCTTGATGGAGAAGATGGTGTTCTTCGGGTTCGTGATGGCCTGCCTTTTGGCCGGGTCGCCCACCTTGCGCTCGCCGCTGTCGGTGAACGCCACGACTGAAGGCGTGGTGCGGGAGCCTTCGTCGTTGATGATAACGGTAGGCTGGTTGCCTTCCATGACGGCCACGCATGAATTAGTCGTGCCGAGGTCGATTCCAATGATTTTTCCCATAGTATTCTGTCTTTCTTTTTCTGATTTCACTTAATCCGCCGCCGCTCCGTGCGACGGCACCCCTCTACAATCAAAAGTTTTGCCACTCGGATTTTCTGACAAAATGTCATATCTTTGTACGCATGGAATACAGAGAACTCAGCGCCGCAGAATACCGGGACCTCGAAAAAGGATAATCTACGAGGACAACCACCTCTTCATAGTCAACAAGAAAGTCGGGGAGATAGTTCAGGGCGACCGCACCGGGGACGAGTGCCTCACGGACGCCTACAAGGCCTTCATCGCCATGCGCGACGCCAAGCCCGGAAAGGTCTTCCTGGGAGCCGCGCACCGGATAGACAGGCCCGTGTGCGGAATATGCATCCTCGCCAAGACCACCAAGTCGCTGGGCAGGCTTTCCGAAATGTTCCGCAACGGCGACATCCACAAGAAATACTGGGCCCTGTGCTGCGCCGTACCCCGGCCCGCCGAGGGGCACCTGGAGCAGTGGCTCTACCGCAACACCCGGCAGAACAAGACCTACCCCGTGGGAGACGGAACCCTCCCCCGCCCCGACGGTTTCCCCGACGCCAGGCTCGCCAGACTCAACTACCGCTACCTGCGCAGCACCGACCGCTACCACCTCGTGGAGGTCGAGCTGCTCACCGGAAGGCATCACCAGATACGCTGCCAGCTCGCCGCGATAGGCTGCGTGATCAAGGGCGACCTCAAATACGGCGCTCCGAGGTCCAACCCCGACGGCGGCATCTGCCTCCAGTCGCACGAAATCAGCTTCATCCACCCGGTGCGCAAGACCCCGATGGACATCACCGTCCCCGCACCGTCCGACTGGAAGGGGATCAGACAAGGTTAGACCGCAGTTTCTGGAGATACTCGCCCGGAGTCACGTGCATGTTGGCCTTGAACGCCATGGTGTAGGTGACGGTGGAATGGAATCCCGACATCTCCGTGAGTTCCTCTACCCTCATCCTCGGATTCTTCTTCATCAGTTCCACGGAGTACCGCACGCGGTAGCCGTTGATGAACTGCCGGAAGTTCATGCCCGACACAAGGTTTATCGCGCGCGACAGCGTGGTCTTGTTGGTATACAGGTTCATGGCCAGCTCCTGCAGGCTGTAGTCCTCGTTGAGGAAGGGCTGCGACGACTCCATCATCGCGACCACCTTCGCGAAGAGTTCGCGCATGTGCTCCGTATCATCGCCGTCGGACGGAGACGGGGCGTACGCCAGCGAGCCGCCGACCATCTGCCGTATGGCCTCCTCCTTCTCCCCTGCCCAGCAGGTAGACCCTTCCTCTGCGTGCGAACAGCAGATGCAGGCAGAAGGCAGTCATGGCCAGTACGGCGGGCACCCTCAGCCAGCCCGAGGAGAAAGCCAGGACGCCGAGCACCGCCAGCAGGTACAGGACGAGGCAGCTGATGAGGGCGAACTGGTTCTGCATGGCGAGCCACACCGCCTGCTGGCGGAATAGCGGACGCAGCCTGGAATATCTGCGCCGGAACACACGCATCAGATAAAGCAGCAGGAGAGTCATCGCGGCGAAGACGGCGAACCCGGGCCCCGCGCCGACAAAATGGCAGCAAGCCATGGATGCGAACATCAGCACGGCGCAGCACAGGGCGTCCCTCCCCTCGGAGAAGCGGGTCGCCAGAAGCATGGCCGCGCCTCCGGACTCCGACATGAGCAAAGCGCACACGGCCACGGAGACGTCACCGCAGATCAGCAGTTCTACGACGGGAAAAAGCAGGATGCACAGTACGGACAGAGTCCTGGTCCAGAAAAAGATAGGATCCGAACAGCTTCTTCATCGAAAACAAGTTTTTCGGCAAAGATAAAATGAAAAGCCGCCTGCACGGAAGCGCAGACGGCTGCATTGGCCACATTTTGCTGTTTTTAACTATTAATTTTTTCTTTTTTCCGTTTTTTATCATATCGAAACCCTTGCCGTACACGCCCGTCACGGAAGCCACGGATATGAAGGCCGACGAATCCACGGAATTGATGTATTTCAGCAGCACGCCGAGATCGGTCTTGCGGGTGATGATCATCAGGACCTGCATGCTGTGCTTGGTGTACCAGCCCTTTCCGTCGAGCACGGTCACCCCGCGGTGGAAGTCATTGGTGATGGCGTCGGCTTCTGGGAGAACACGAAGACCTGGACAGACTGGCGCGAACCGGAGAGATAGAGGTCGACCACGGTGCTGCTCACCGTCACGAGGATGAAGCCGTAGACGACGGTCGTGATCTTGTCGGCCCACGGCATCAGGGAGCCGTCTGCCATATACGAAGGCACGAGAAGCGACGACAGCATGATCACCACGTCGATGAGCAGTATCATGCGTCCGGGCGACACGTTGCGGTACTTGTTGACTATCAGCGCGACTATGTCGGTGCCGCCGGTGCTGCCTCCCTGAGATATCGACACGCCTATCCCGACTCCGGAGAGTATGCCTCCCATGATCGTGCAGAGCAGCTTGCCGTTCTTCAGCGCGAGGCTCTCGATTATGTCCTCGGGCACTATGCCCTGGCCGAGATTCAGGCATACGGCCGTGAGGGCTATCGCATAGATGGTCTTGCCTCCGAAGCCCTTGCCGAGCACGAAGAACGCGGTCACGAGCAGGGCGATGTTGATTATGAAATAGGGATATCCCAGAGGGATTCCGGTGGCGTACTGGATGATTGAGGATATACCAGCCACGCCGCCTCCGATCAGGTTGTTCGGAATCAGGAACAGTATCCATCCCGTCACATAACCCAGAAGACCGAGGGTTATCAGAAGGTACTCCTTGAAATGGACCAGAAATTCTTTAGTGCTCATCTTTATCGTCGTGTTTTTTCTTTGTCAGTTTGACTCCTGTCTTCATCTCCTCGAAACCCTCGCCGTAGACGTTGTTCGTGGTGGAGATGGACATGAACGGGGGGTCGATCTCCTTGATGACCCTGTTGAGCGAAGGCAGCTCCTTCTGGCTTATCAGGATCATGAGGACCTCCCTTGGGCTTCTTGGTGTACCAGCCCTGCGCCTGGAGCACGGTCACGCCCCGCTCCATCTTGTAGATGATATAGTCGGCGATCTCCTTGTACCTGTCGGAAAAGACGAAGAGCTGATATGAGGATTTCTTTCCTCCCACCACCGTGTCCACCATGAAGGAGAACACCACCACCATCTCCAGGCCGTAGCACATGTCGGAGAAGGTCTTGCCGGGCAGCAGCAGGAGCGCGGAGCAGATGAACAGGTCCATGATCAGGAAGGTGGTGCTGAGCGACACCGGCCAGTACTTGTTGACCATCAGCGCGACTATGTCGCTGCCTCCCGTGCTGCCTCCGTAGCGGAGGATCAGACCTATGCCCAGAGCCTCAAGCACTACCGCGAATATGGGCACCAGCACCTCTCCTCGATGTAGAAGAACTCTCCGGGCACCGAGTGCAGGACTTCTATCCCGCTGATCAGCCCCATCGCGAGCGTCGACACCACTATGCAGTATATGGTCTTGAAGCCGAAGCCTATGCCCATCGCCAGCACGGCCACCACCATCAGCACTGCGTTGATGGCGATGTACGACACCTGGGCGGGGATCAGGTCGGCAGTGGCATACTGGATGATGGTGCAGAGACCCATCATTCCGCCAGCCGACATCCCGTTGGGAATCATGAAGCACTCCCAGGCCGCGGCGAAAATGAACGACGCTATGGTCAGAATCAGATACTCCTTGACTATCGTCAGTACTTTTCCTTTCATCATTTGACAACTATGTTGATAATTCTGCCAGGCACCACTATGACCTTGACTATGGACTTGCCCTCGGTCCAGCGGGCGGTCTGCTCCATCCCGCGCACCGCGGCCTCGACCTCGGCGGGGGCGGCGCTCCTGGGAAGCTCGACCGTGAAACGCATCTTGCCGTTGAACTGAACGGGATAGGTCACGCTGTCGTCGGCGGCGAGAGCCGGCCGGTATTCGGGGAAGCTGGCATAGGTCACGCTGTCTTCGTGGCCGAGCCGGTGCCAGAGCTCCTCCGCCATGTGAGGCGCGAAGGGCGAAAGCAGCACCACCATGGGCTCGAGTATCTCCCGCTTGCTGCATTTCAGAGCTCCGAGCTCGTTGACGGCTATCATGAACGCGCTCACTGTCGTGTTGAACGAGAAGTTCTCGATGTCCTCCTGCTCCTTGCCTATCAATTTGTGCAGGATCTTGAGTTCGGCCGCCGTCGCCTTCTCGTCGGTCACCAGCCAGTTGTCCCTGTCGTGGAACAGCCTCCAGAACTTCTTCAGGAAGCGGTTCACTCCGTCTATGCCCTTGGTGTCCCAGGGCTTGCTCTGCTCGACAGGTCCAAGGAACATTTCATACAGCCTGAGAGTGTCGGCGCCGTAGGTCTGTCGCAGATGTCGTCGGGATTGACGACATTGTACATCGACTTGCTCATCTTCTCGACCGCCCAGCCGCAGACATATTCCCCGTTCTCCAGCACGAACTCGGCGTCGGCATACTCCGGACGCCATTTCCGGAACGCCTCGGTGTCGAGCCTGTCGTTGCGCACCAGGTTCACGTCCACATGTATCTCGGTGGTCTCGTACTTGTCCTTCAGGCCGCAGGATACGAAAGTGTTGGTGCCCACTATCCTGTAGACAAAGCTCGAACGGCCCTGGATCATGCCCTGATTGACCAGCTTGCGGAACGGCTCGTCCTCGCAGACATATCCGAGGTCATAGAGGAACTTGTTCCAGAACCTCGAATATATCAGGTGCCCGGTCGCGTGCTCGGTCCCTCCCACATAGAGATCCACGCAGCGCCAGTACCTGTCGGCCTCCTCGCCCACGAGGGCTTCGTCGTTGTGGGGGTCCATATAGCGGAGATAATAGGCGCTTGAGCCTGCGAAGCCCGGCATGGTGTTCTTCTCGAGCGGATAGCCCTTGTATGTCCAGTCCTTTGCGCGCGCGAAGAGGGGCTCGCCGTCGGGAGAAGGCTTGTAGGAATCGATTTCCGGCAGCCTCAGGGGCAGTTCGGACTCCGGAAGCGGAGTCGGGATGCCGTCCTTGTAGTATATCGGGAAAGGCTCTCCCCAGTAGCGCTGGCGGGAGAAGATGGCGTCGCGGAGGCGGTAGTTCACCTTGCGGCGTCCTATTCCGTGGGCCTCGACATAGTCCTTGGCGGCCTCTATAGCCTCTTTTACGGTCATGCCGTCGAGGAAGCCGGAATTGCACATTATGCCGTCCTTGGCGTCGAAGCTCTGCTCCGACACGTCGCAGCCCTCTATCAGCGGGATTATGGGCAGACCGAACTTCTTTGCGAAGGCGTAGTCCCTGCTGTCATGGGCGGGAACCGCCATGATGGCTCCGGTGCCGTAGCCCGCGAGCACGTATTCGGAAACCCAGACGGGCACCTTCTTCCCGTTCAGGGGGTTGATGCCATAGGCGCCGGTAAAGACTCCGGTCACGCTCTTCGTCTCGGAAATCCTCTCGCGTTCGGTCTTCTTAGCCGCGGCCCTGACATACTGCTCCACCTCTCCGCGCCTGTCCTCGGAGGTCAGCTGGGAGACCAGTTCGCTCTCGGGGGGGCGAGCACCATGAATGTGACGCCGAAGACCGTGTCGGCCCTGGTGGTGAATATAGTGACGGGCAGGTGCCTGCCGTCGCAGACCGTGTCGAAAATCATCTCCGTTCCCTCGGAGCGGCCTATCCAGTTGCGCTGCATCTCCTTGAGGGAGTCGCTCCAGTCGAGGGAGTCGAGGGAGTCGAGCAGCCTTTCGGCGTAGGCGGAGACCCTGAGCTGCCACTGGGTCATCTTCTTCTGCTCCACGGGATAGCCGCCGCGCACGCTCAGGCCGTCCTTGACCTCGTCGTTGGCGAGCACGGTTCCGAGACCCTCGCACCAGTTCACGCTCGTCTCGCCCTGATATGCAATGCGATAGCCCATCAGGATGTCCGACTTCTCCTTTTCGGAGGCGGCGACCCACTGCGCCGGAGTCACGTCGCCGTAGCCCTCGGAAGCGATCTTCTCAACCAGTTCCGAAATCGGTCTGGCCTTGTCGGCATCGGGGTCGTACCAGCTGTCGAACATCTTGAGGAAGGCCCACTGCGTCCATTTATAGAAAGACGGGTCGCAGGTGCGCACCTCCCTGTCCCAGTCGTAGGAGAAGCCTATGCGGTCGAGCTGGCCGCGGTAGCGCTCGATATTGCGGGTGGTGGTGACTTCGGGGTGCTGGCCGGTCTGGATGGCATACTGCTCGGCGGGAAGGCCGAAGGCGTCGTATCCCATGGGATGCAGCACGTTGAAGCCCTTGAGCCTCTTGTATCGGGCGAAGATGTCGCTGGCGATGTAGCCGAGAGGATGACCGACGTGCAGCCCCGCGCCTGAAGGGTACGGGAACATGTCGAGGACATAGTATTTCGGGCGGGAGGGGTCGACCTCCGCCTTGAACTCCCTGTCGGCCGCCCAGCGGGCCTGCCACTTGCTTTCGATTGCCTTGAAATCGTAATCCATCTTATCTCTTTTCCAGTTTGAATTCTATGTACATGGATATCTCGCACTTGACCTTCTCGCCGAGCACCCTGGCGGGCCTCCAGTTCGGAGAGGCGCTCACCACCCTCACCGCTTCGGCGTCGAGCAGCTCGTTCACTCCCCCTCACCACCCTGACGTCGTGCACCTTGCCCTTCTCGTCAAGCACGAAGTTCACGAGCACGCGGCCCTGGATGCCGTTCTCCACTGCCTCTTCGGGGTACCTCAGATACACGTAGACCCACTTGGTGAGGAATGCGGAAGGGTCGCTCGAGCCCAGGAAGGCCGGCTTCACGTCGCACTCGCTGTAGGGCACTATGTCGGCGCTGTCGCGGAACCTGCGCCCGCTCTCGTCGGCCTCCCTGAAATCGGGGGCGGCTCCGTTCACGAGCTCCAGCGTGAAATTGTAGATATATTCGAGCACCCGCTCCATCCCCTCATACTCGAGGGTCCAGGCGGTGTCCTTGTCGGTATTGTAGCCGGGATACATCCCGGTGGTGAAGAACACTGAAGGTATCTCCTTGTCGTAGAACATCCTGTGGTCGGAGTTCACGGGCTCGACTGCCACAATCCGCGGCTGCACTGGCTGGAGAGAGCCCGACAGGCCGGTGATGAGGCTGTTGAGGTCGACATTGGAGGCGGTGTAGGCGTAGAAGCCGTTCGAAGGCGTGCCGAGCATGTCGAGATTGACCATGGCGTCGATGTTCTCCACGTCGGGGAAGGAGCGGTTGAGGAAATACCACGAGCCCGCCTGCAGGTCCACCGAGGGCCGAAGGCGACGAGCAGCACCGAGCGCTTGAGCAGCACGCTGTTAGTGCTCAGCTTCCTGGCGAGCTGCATCAGCAGGGTCAGCCCGGACGCGTTGCCGTTGGCTCCGTAGAATATCTTCTGCCGGCTCTCCCCGTCGACGGTCACGGTCGAGGTGCCGAGATTGTCGAGCCTCGCCCCTATGACTATGTATTTGTCGCGCATCTCGGGGTCGTAGCCGGGGATGAAGCCTATGACGTTGCGGGACTCCAGAGTGTCACCGTTCTCCTGCCGGATTCCGAAGACCTCCCCGCCGTCGCCGCTGATTACGTCAACCCCGTAGGACGACAGGACTTCGGAAACATATTCCGCTGCGGCCCTCTCCCCTTCCGACCCGGCCTTGCGTCCCTCGAGCGCGGCGGAGGACAGATAGCCCACCTGCTCCTTCATCGCTTTCACGACCTCGCTGTCGTTGAGGTCCTGCCAGCCGCCGTCACGGAACTGTGCGGAAGCTGTCACCCCTACGAGCAACGACAGGAAAAAGACTGCTGACTTTATCATACACTACTGATTGTCTAGTATCCAGGCATCGGGGCAGATTCCGCCGTCCCTGACCTCACGCAGCGAGGCATAGACCTCCGCAAGCCTGTCGGAGGGGCAGATGCCCACGGCCGTGAAACCGTTGACATAGGAGATGAGTTCGGCGGAATAGCCTTTCTCTCCGATCTCACCCGCGAACCTGACCGCGTTCTCCCTGTTGCCGAACGCACCCACGATCACATAGTAGCGGTACTCCAGGGTGTTCCTGGACTGCTCGGCTATCTGACGGACCTCCACGAGCGCGTCGTCGGAAAGGCGTATGGAATCAAGCAGGGCGAGAGAGTCGGAAAGCTGCTGCTGGACAGCGTCGAGGGAATCCAGCCGGCCCTGATGCGCCTGCAGCTCCATTTCTATCATGGCGCGCTTCTGCTCGATCTGTTCGGAAGTAGGCCTTCCGGCAAGTTTGCGGAAGAGGTCGCAGCCGCAGAGAAGAGGCAGCGTCAGGCAAAGCAGGAATATGATGCGGATTTTCCTCATTCGGTGCAAAATTAATAAAAGTTTGCAAACATTTTGAGGCAAATTCAAATAGCTTCCTATATTTGCAGACATGCGAAAAGCCGTACTGCCAGCCATCCTGATGCTCCTGACGGCGTGGACCTCCGCCGCACAGCTACGGCTCACCGTGCCCGAAGCCTCACCCCTGGGGAAGACGGACACCGTGAGCGTGCTCATAGGCGGCGACGTGATGCTTCACGCCCGGCAGCTGGACTACGGCTTCAGCGGATTCTTCAGAGATGTCGGGGAGCTCATGAGGTCGGCGGACTTCACGGCGGTCAACATGGAATTCAGCCTCGGCGGACCTCCCTACAGCGGCTATCCCGCATTCTCGGCGCCCGACAGCATAGCCTGCATCCTCGCTTCCGGCTGCGGGGCCGACGTGTTCCTGACCGCGAACAACCATATCCTAGACCGCGGGGCCGCGGGCTCGGCCGCACCCTGGAAGTCTATTCAGCGCTGCGCGACAACCTCGGCACGGAGTACACGGGCTGCGCGGCCGACAGCCTGGACGCCGCCCGGACCAACCCGCTGATGCTCTTCAGCAAGGGAGTGCGCATAGCCCTGATCAACTTCACCTACGGCACCAACCTCGGCAAGGGGCCGGGATGGCCGGCGGTGAACTACATGCGCAGGGACGAAATCGCCGAAGCCATCGCGCGCGCGGACTCCCTCGGCGCGGACTTCATCGTGGCGCTGCCCCACTGGGGCACGGAATACAGCCTGCTCCACGACGACAGCCAGCAGGAGTGGGCCGAATGGCTGGTGGCCGGCGGGGTCGACGCGGTGGTGGGCTCCCATCCCCACGTGGTGCAGGACACCACCAGCATCGACGGACGGCCTGTCATCTACTCCACCGGAAACCTGGTCTCAAACATGAGCGCCAGGAACACCAGGCTCGGCCTGATGGTCAGGCTGAACTTCATCCACGACTTCGCCACCGGCGAAAAGAGGCTTGCCGAACCCGAACTTGTCTTCACCTGGTGCTGCCTGCCCGGCACCCTCGACGAGGGCTACCGCGTCATAATGGTAAAGGAGCGGGCCGGCCGACGAGGCGACTGGCTCACTCCTTCTGACTTTGACAATATGGTCGCGACCCTGAAAAGGGTCACGGCCGAAACCGGAATCCGCTATTCAGCGGCGGGGTTGTAGTTTGCGTACTTGTCGTACATCTCCTGATACTCGGGGCCCTCGGTGCGGAAGCGGAAGCATGCGTTCTTGAGATACTCGGCGATGCTGGCCTTGAGTTCGGGGGTCGGTGCTGAGCTCGAACGCCTTCTCGAAAGGAGAAGGCAGGCCTTCAGAGTGGTCTCGAACTCTCCCATGAGAGCTGCATACTTGGCGTCGTCAAGTTCCTCGGCGGCCTTGTTCTGGATGTCGACAGCGAGCTCATAGTAGTGGATACCCTCGCCGATATAGCCGTAGGCATAGTTGGGGTCGATCTCGGCGCACTTGCGGTATGAAGCGAGAGCCGCCTCGCCGTCGCCGAGCTGCTCATGGATGTTGCCCTCGACATAGTAGAGGGAGGCGTTGTTGGGCTCATTCTTCTTGGCCTCGTCGAGAAGTCCGAACAGGCGGTCGGTGTTCTCTCCGCTGGTGATATAGTAGTTGATGAGGCCCACGAGGATGGTCTGGCTCTGGGGAACTTGGTGAATCCCTCCTCAAGGTACTCCTTGCTGGCCGCGGTGTCGCCTGCCTGCTGGGCGATATCGGCGAGCCTTGAGTAAACCTCACCCTCGGCTCCATAGTAGCCGTATCCGAGGCACTGCTCGAAGAAGAGCTTCGCGCGCTCGTTCTCGCCTGCGGTTATCGCGGTGAAGCCGGCGTTGTACACGGCGTTGGTGTCAAGCTGGGCGTAAGGTGCCTGGGCTGAGGAGACAGCGGCGTTCTCGAAGAGAACTGAAGACTCGCTGTAGTCTCCGAGAGTGTAGGCGTTGTAGGCCTCGTCGGTGAATGCAGTGGAGACTTTTGCAAGACCCTCGCTGATGTCCTTGGTCTTCTGGCCCTTGGTGTCAAGCTCGGCGGCCTTCTTGTAGGCGTCGAAAGCCTTGGTGAGCACGTCGTCAACCAGAGGGGCGGAAACCTCGATCACCTCAAGCTGTCCGTTCTCGTTGAGATAGAGGTTCTTGTTGGAGTAGACGAGCTTGGTCATCTGACGGCCTGCCACATCCACGGCCTGCTCGGCTGAAGGCTTCTCACCGCCTCCGAGCATGTCGATCTCCTGACGTGACATTCCCAGCCAGAAGTTGCCCTTGGGTGCTTCGTAGGCGTCCATGAGGGCGTCAGCGTACTTGACCCAGGTAGCGGCTTTGGCTGCCTGCTTTGCATTTTGGGTTGTGGCCTCAGCCTTCTGGACGGCTGACAAGGCGGCTGCAGGACTCTTGACCTGAGCCTGGGCATCGAATGCCTGCAATGAAGCAGCGATGGCCAACACTAAAAATAACTTTTTCATGATCTAAGTATACAAATTAATGATTCATTCCTGTTCCTGTACGGCATCGGCGGACCCCTCCTCTCCGGCCTCCTCCTCCTTAGCCACGGATGATACCGCCGCTATGGAGTCGCCTTCGCGGATGTTGATCAGACGGACGCCCTGCGTGGCGCGGCCGGCGACCCTGATCTCCGAAACCGGCATCCTGATGGTGAGTCCGGACTTGGTTATGATCATGAGGTCGTTCTCCTCGGTCACGTTCTTCATCGCGAGCAGCTTTCCGGTCTTCGCGGTGATGTCGATGGTCTTCACGCCCTTCGCTCCTCGCGAGGTCTTGCGGTAGTCGCCGGGGACGGAACGCTTGCCGTAGCCGTTCTCGCTGACCACCAGCACGGTGTCTGAGGCGCTCTCGGACTCGGGGCCGCAGCATATCGCTCCCACGACCTCGTCGTCCTCCCCTATGGAGATGCCTCTGACGCCGGAAGAGTTGCGTCCCATTGCGCGGATCTCGCTCTCGGCGAAGCGGCAGCAGCGGCCGTTCCTCGCGGCTATCATGATGTCGCTGCTTCCGTCGGTGAGCAGCGCGTCCAGCAGTTCGTCGCCCTCGCGCACGTTGATCGCGATGATTCCCTTGTTGCGGCTGCGCCTGTTGGCATACTCGGTGAGCGTGGTCTTCTTGACGGTTCCCCTGCGGGTGACGAGGGTCACGAAATGGCTCTCGGTGTATTCGGGGTTCTCGATCGAACGCACGTTCAGATAGGTCTTTATGCTGTCGTCGGGGTCGATGCTCAGCAGATTCTGCACCGCCCTTCCCTTGGAGGTGCGGGAGCCCTCAGGCAGTTCGTAGACCTTCAGGCGGTAGCACATGCCCCTGTCGGTGAAGAACAGCATGGTCGAATGCATGTTGGCCACGTAGATGTGCTCGATGAAGTCCTCGTCGCGAGTGGCGCTGGCCTTCTTGCCCACGCCGCCGCGGGACTGGGTGTGGAACTCCGCGAGCGGGGTGCGCTTGATGTAGCCGAGATGGGATATCGTGATCACCACGTCCTCGTCGGCATAGAAGTCTTCGGGGTTGAACTCCTCCTCGGAGAGGGTGATCTCAGTGCGGCGGAGGTCGCCGAACCTGGCCTTGAGCTCCATGCACTCCTGCTTGATGATGGCGAGCTGCTCGGCGTCGCTCGCGAGAATCTGCTCGCAGCGGGCGATGAACTTCTCGAGCTCGTCGTATTCGTTCTGCAGCTTCTCCTTCTCGAGTCCGGTGAGCTGGCCGAGGCGCATGGCCACGATGGCGGACGCCTGCACGGAATCGAAGCCGTATTTCTCCATCAGGGCGGACTTCGCGGAATCCGGAGTGCGGGACGCGCGTATCGTGGCTATGATCTCGTCGATGATGTCGATGGCCTTGAGCAGTCCTTCGAGGATGTGGGCCCTGGCCTGGGCCTTCTTGAGCTCGAACCTGGTGCGGCGGACGACGACCTCGTGGCGGAAATCCACGAAGACGGCTATCATCTCCTTGAGGGTCAGCGTCCTGGGCCGCCCGTTCACGAGCGCCACGTTATTGATTGAGAAACTGCTCTGCAGGGCCGTGTACTTGAAGAGGGTGTTGAGCACCACGTTGGCGTTGGCGTCCTTCTTGAGCAGGAACTCTATGCGTATTCCGTTGCGGTTGGAGAGGTCCCTGATGTCGGAGATGCCCTCGATCTTCTTGTCGCGGACCATCTCGCCTATGCGGGACTGCATCTCGGACTTGTTGACCATGTAGGGAATCTCGGTCACGACTATGGCCTCCCTGCCTCCCGCAAGCTCCTCGATTTCGGTCTTGGCGCGCAGGACTACCCTGCCGCGGCCGGTATTGTAGGCGTCCACGATGCCCTGACGGCCCATGATGATGCCTCCGGTCGGGAAATCGGGGCCCTTGATGTGCTGCATCAGGCCCTCGGTGCCGATGTCCGGATTGTCTATGTACGCACATATCGCGTCGCAGCATTCCCCGAGATTGTGCGGGGCCATGTTGGTGGCCATTCCGACCGCGATGCCGGACGAGCCGTTGAGCAGCAGAAGCGGCACCTTGGTCGGGAGCACGGTGGGCTCCTCGAGGGTGTCGTCGAAATTCAGGGTCATGTCGACCGTGTCCTTGTCTATGTCCGCAAGCACCTCGGACGTCAGCTTCTCGAGCTTGGCCTCGGTATATCGCATGGCCGCGACGGGGTCGCCGTCCATCGATCCGAAATTTCCCTGACCGTATATGAGGGGATACCTCTGGTTCCAGTTCTGCGCCAGACGGGCCATGGCATCGTAGACGCTCGAATCCCCGTGGGGATGGAACTTTCCGAGCACCTCGCCGACGATACGGGCGGACTTCTTGGTCTGGCCGCCGTAGCTCAGGTTCAGCCCGTCCATGCCGAACAGAACCCTGCGCTGAACGGGCTTCAGGCCGTCGCGCGCGTCGGGGAGGGCACGCGATACAATCACCGACATCGAATAGTCGATGTAGGCAGTGCGCATCTCCTGGTCTATTTCGACAGGCTCTATTATTCCCACCGCTTCTTCCCGGATTTCTCCGGAATTCTTTACCTCACTGTCCATAAAAATCTATATTCCACATTAATGCTATCTTACAAATATACGACAAAAATCCGAATATTTTGCTACTTTTGCCTTGATTTTAGGCCATGAAAATGAGGTTCTCCGACAAGATGCACCACATTCTCGACCTGGCGGTCGAAGAGACTCTGCGCACCGGCCACGGACGGGCCGATGTCGACCATCTGATGCTCGGACTGCTGCGCGACAGGGACAACAACGCCTGCCGGGCGCTGTGCCTGATGAAGCTCGACCTTGACGACATGAAGCGGAACCTCGACGAGGCCGTATTCCTCAGCGAGCCGGTGAAGTTCGACGAACTGGAATCGATACACCCCACGAGAGATGCCGTCGAAGTCATCAGGATGTCGGTCCTGGAGGCTCTCAGGAACGACTGCAGCACCGTGCGCGACGAGCACCTCCTGCTCGCCATAGCCATATTCCCGCGCAGCGCGAGCCGGAACTACCTCATGGAGCACGGAATCAGCGCCGAATCGCTGGAAACCTTCCTCATGGAAAAAGGAATGCTCCGCGAAGACGCGGAGCATGAATCAGTTACAATCGCGCCCGAAGTTCTCAGGGCGCTCGGAGAGCAGCTGGGGAATCTATTTTCCTCCTCCGACCTCTCCAGCTGACGGAATGTCAGTCCGACAGCCTCTCGAGGGCGAGCCTGACGAGTTCGTTGACCCGGGGCTTGTAGTCGGTGTTCGCATCCTTGAGGTAGCGGTGGGCGATCGCGCAGCACACGGTGCCGGCGTTGTGTCCCAGCCTTGCCGCCATGCCCGCGAGCGCCGAACCCTCCATCTCGAAGTTGGTGATCTTGTAGCCGCCGTACTCGAAGCTCTCGAAATCCGACAGCATGTCCGGCATGGCCAGCTTCTGGCGCACCACCCTGCCCTGCGGGCCGTAGAATCCCGAGGCGGATATGGTCATTCCCTTGACGGTGCAGTCCTCGAACTTGCGTATGAGCTTGTCGCTCGCCCTGACGAAATAGGGGTCGGGCAGATGCCTGTTCCAATGGACGTGCTTCTTGAAGGCCTCCTCGAAGTCGAGCAGGGCTATCTCGTCCCTGCCTTCGTACCAGTTCATCAGGCCGTCGCAGCCGATGGAGATATGCGAGAATATGAAGGCCCCGAGCGGTATCTCGGGCTGTATCGCGCCGCAGGTGCCTATCCTGAGGATGTTGAGAGTACGGTGCTCGGGCTTGACCTCGCGGGTCTGGAAATCGATGTTGGCGAGGGCGTCCAGCTCCGTCATCACGATGTCGATGTTGTCGGTGCCGATGCCCGTCGAGAGCACCGTGAACCTCTTTCCGCCGCAGCGGCCGGTCACCCACACGAACTCCCTCGAGGCGCCTCTGGCCTCGACCTGGTCGAGCAGGGGGACGAACATCTCCACGCGGCCGGGATCGCCGACGAGTATCACGTTGTCGGCAAGCTGGTCGGGACGGATGTGGATGTGGAATACAGAACCGTCGCCGTTGATGATAAGTTCAGATTCAGGGATTCTCATGATTTTGCGCTTTTACTGTTCTTGTCGGTCTTTCCCCGGTGCTTTGCCGAACGCAGCCTGGATGCGCTCTGCACCATCAGCTCGTCGGCGAAGATGCTTCTCGCGGCGAGGGAGTCAAGTATCACCGCGGCTATGGGGAAGACGGCGGTGATGTGGAAATTGTCGGTCTTTCCGAAAGTGAAGAAGTCCACTGCAAGCCACACCTGCAGGGCTATGGTCACCAGTGCGGAAAGCACGGCCGTCCTCATCTGGAACACCCTGAACCTGTAGGTCGTCAGGGCGAGGATGTTGAGCAGAGTGATGACGATGATGAACACAAGGTAGGGGAAGTATCCCGTGAAGGAGACCCCTTCGGCCTTGTCACAGAAAAACAGCAGTGCGATCAGCACCGTGGAGATGAAAAGATAGAGTGTCTGGATTCTTTGCCACATTGTTTCAAGAAGTTTTTGAATTGAATCGTGCGAGCACGTTTTTCTCGTATGTCCTGGATATGGGGATGGCACCGACGCCGTCGATGCCGAAACTTATCTTGTAGCCCTCCTTCTCGGCCTTGAGTATCCTGACCTTGGCGATGTTGACTATGTACTTGCGGTGGCAGCGCACCAGGTCGCTGTCCGAGAAGCTGTCCTCCACGGTCTTCAGCCGGCAGCGCAGCATATACTGCTTCATCTGCCCCGAGCTGTCGGAATACCAGACCCTTATATAGTTGTCGTCGGACTCGATGAAGTAGAGGTTCTCCGAACTCACCGAGAACTTCAGGGCGCCGTTGTTGTCGAACAGGGTGATCTTCTTGTCCTCGTAAGGCTTGGCCGGAGCGTCGCTCACCACGTCACCGTAGTCGGTCAGCCTCATGGTGTTGCCCTTCTCGGCGAGACTCAGGTAGAGGCAGGAGATCAGATAGGGTATGCCCATGCACCAGAAGGTGAACGTCAGGGCTTCGAAGAACAGCGTCAGCAGCCTGCTGCCGCCTATGTCGATCAGGCCCACCTTCACGCCCTCGGAGGTGAAGAAGGTGTAGAGCAGGCTCACGAGCACCATCTCGCCGAGGCTCCAGAGCACGTAGCCGAGCACGCTGACGCCGTTGCGGTAGCCCAGGCGGAACAGCAGCATGCGGCTCACGACCACGATGACCACGCAGGCGAGGAAGAAGCACACGAGCAGGATGACGGCGCCGCCGCTGATGACCTCCAGCCAGGGGTTCTGCGAGAACGGGAGGTTGAGCAGCAGGAACACGAAGGCGAACAAGGCCGTGAAAATCAAGGTCCAGGTCAGCTCCTTCCGGCCGAGCAGATAGCGCGGCACCTTGTCCAGCAGAGATATCATCCTTGACAAATATAAACAAAATTTAGTACCTTTGTTTGAATTAGAACAACACATTATGGAAAGAAGAGTCGCCGTCACCGGCCTTGGAGTCCTCTCCTGCATAGGCAATGACATACCCACATTCTGGAACAATCTCACAAACGGAGTCTGCGGAATAGACTACATCACCGAATACCCCACCGACAACCTCGCGGTCAAGATAGGAGGCATGGTGAGGAACTTCAACCCCGAAGACTACGGGATGGACAAGCCCTTCATCCGCAAGCAGGACCCCTTCACGATCTTCGCGATGGCCTCGGCATGGCAGGCCATGAACGACTCGGGACTCGTAGCGGGCGAGAACATCGCGCCCGAGAGGCTGGCGACCTACGTAGGTTCGGGAATCGGCGGCTTCCAGACCATACAGCGCGAAGTCGAGAAGTTCACCGAGGACCCTTCCGGCAAATGGATATCCCCGAACTTCGTGCCCACGATGATCAGCGACATGGCGGGAGGGCAGATCGCCATCAAGTTCGACGCCCGCGGCTCGTGCATCGACATCGTGACCGCATGCGCGACTTCCACTCATTCCATCGGAGAAGCCTACAGAGCCGTCAGGTACGGATTCGCGGACGCAATCATAGCAGGAGGCAGCGACCACTGCACCATCCCCATAGGAATAGCCGGCTTCGCCAACGCCAAGGCGCTGACCAGGAGGAGAACCCCAAGCACGCGTCCCTCCCCTTCAACCGCAGCCGCGGCGGATTCGTGATGGCCGACGGTTCGGCGATAATGATTCTCGAGGACTACGAGCACGCCGTCGCCCGCGGAGCCCACATCTACGCCGAAGTGGTCGGCTACGGCAGCACCTGCGACGCCTACCACGCCACAGCCCCGCGTCCCGACGGAAGCACCCAGGCCGAATGCATAAGAATCGCGCTCGAGCAGGCGGGATTCGACCCCTCCTCCGACAAGGTCTACATCAACGCGCACGGGACCGGCACCCTGCTGAACGATGTCACCGAGACCAAGGCGTACAAGCTCGCCTTCGGCGACTTCGCCTACAAGTGCCACATCAGCAGCACCAAGTCGATGCACGGCCACATGTTCGGAGCCGCAGGCGCCGTCGAAGCGGCGGCCACCGTGCTCGCGCTTCAGGAGGGCGTGATCCCGCCCACCATCAACCTCGACGACCCCGACCCCGAATGTGACCTGGACTACACGCCGAACAAGGCGGTCAGGGCCGACGTCAATCTCGGCCTCAGCGACTCTTTCGGCTTCGGCGGGCACAACGCCTGCGTGGCTTTCAGAAAGGTCTGACGACCTTTCTGAAAGCAGAATGGCGAGGCTTTTGCCTCGCCATTCTGTATTTAACCCCCAGTCGCTACGCGACAGCCCCCAGGGGCATACTCGGCCGTCGCTGACGCTCCGGCCGCCGGCTTCGCTGCTTCGATTTGCAGAGGCAAATCTCGCTGACGCTCCACCGGGCCGCTGATGCGGCCGCAACCGACTGCAACCGCAGGCAATCCCACTTAATTCTCGCCAGCTTCAGTTCGTGGGTGATATGGTCGGCTGGCGTCAAATCTGGAAAGTTCGCTCCGCCGGGTCGCTGATGCGGCTGATTGTTGAAACGGCCGGTTATTGAACGGCTGGCCGCTGATGCGGCCGCAACCGCCAGCCGCGTCTACTCGCCGGCTTCCTTGAGGCGCTCGGCGTTCTCGGCAATCTGCAGCTGGTCGATGCACTCCTGGATATTGCCGTCCATGAAAGACGGAGATTGTACATGGACCAGTTGATGCGGTGGTCGGTCACGCGGCCCTGCGGATAATTGTAGGTGCGTATCTTCGCCGAGCGGTCGCCGGTCGACACCATGGTCTTGCGCTTCGCGGCGATTCCGTCGAGATATTTCTGATGCTCGAGGTTGTAGAGACGGGTGCGGAGTTCCTCGAAGGCGCGCTCCTTGTTCTTGATCTGCGAACGCTCCTCCTGGCACTGCACCACGAGTCCGGTGGGGATGTGGGTGAGGCTGCACGGCAGAATAGGTCGTGTTGACGCCCTGGCCTCCCGGGCCTGAAGGAGCAGAAGAGGTCGAGCCTGATGTCGTCCCAGTTCAGGTCGACGTCGAACTCGCCGGCCTCAGGGGAATACGGCCACGGAAGCCGCCGGAAGTCTGGATGCGGCCCTGGGTCTCAGTCTGGGGGACCCTCTGCACGCGGTGGACGCCCGACTCGTATTTCATGACGCCGTAGACCCTCGTCGGAGCCCGACAGCTTGAACACTATCTGCTTGAAGCCTCCCGAGGTTCCGGGTGTCTGGTCAGTCACCTCGACCTTCCATCCGCGGGACTCCGCGAAATGCTGGTACATGCGGAAAAGGTCTCCGGCGAAGATCGCCGCCTCGTCGCCGCCGGTGCCGCCGCGGATCTCGACCATGGCGTTCTTGCCGTCATCCGGATCGGCGGGAATCAGCAGAAGCTTGATCTCCTGTTCCTTGTCGGGAACCTTCGCCTCGATTTCGGCTATTTCCGCCCTCGCCATCTCCCGGAGCTCGTCGTCCTTCTCGTTCACAAGTATGTCCTTGGCCGAAGCGAGGTCCGCAAGCATCTTCTCGTATTCCCTGCCGGCCCTGATTATGGGTTCAAGCTCCTTGTAGTCCTTGTTGAGCTGGACATACCGCTTCATGTCGGACATCACCTCGGGACTGGACAGCTCGTTCTGGAGCTGCTGGAACTTGTCCTGAAGCGAAAGCACCTTGTCTAGTAAATTATTGTTCTCTGCCATATTATCCTATTCGATGGTTTTACATAGCAGCGGCGGCGCATGTACAGCTCATGCTCGTAGCTGTTCCATATGTTGACCGCGCTGTTCGATTCTATCTGCGGGTTCGACACCGCCCATTTGCCGCCTATCTTTTGGACTTGTCGGCCATTTCCAGATAGTAGACCGCCGACACCCCCTTGTGCTGCCATTCGGGGACCGCGCCGTTGAGCATCAGGTCCGTGGTCTCGTAATTGTTCAGCGCGCGCAGCAGATGTATCCAGCCGAAGGGGAAGAGATGCCCACGGGCCTTCTGCAACGCCTTGGAGATGCTCGGGAAGGATATGCCGAAGGCCACGAGGTTGTCGTTCTCGTCCATGAGCAGGCAGCTCGCCTTGTCGGAGATGAACGGCATCACGGACTTCGCCTCCTCCTCTATCTCCTCGTCCGTGAAGGGAATGAGAAGTTGTAGACCGCGTCCGCGAAGCTGTCGTTGTACATCTTGAAGAACTTCCGGATCTGTTCTCGGATCCTTCTTGAGCCTGTCGATGCTGCCGAAATGGAGATTGTAGCGCTCCTGCACGATCTTCGCCACCCTTCGGGTCTTGTCGGGGACCCCATGGTCAGCCACCATCCTGTACTGCACCCAGTCGCATTCCTTCTCGAAGCCGAGCCGGGTCACGAAGTCGTTGTAGTAAGGGATAGTTGTAGAGGCAGTTGAACGGAGGGACGTTCTCATAGCCTTCCACCAGCATGCCCTGCTTGCCGAGGGTGTTGTAATAGAGAGGGCCGTGGATCTCGGTCATGCCCTGGTCCTTCGCCCACTTCTCCGCGGTGCCGAGCAGCAGCTTCGCGACCTCGAAGTCGTCTATGCAGTCAAACCAGCCGAAGCGCGCGCGCTTCTTGGAGAAAGCGTTCGTTGTATCTCGGGTTTATCATCCCGCATATCCTGCCGACGACCTTCCGCCGGCGTCGAGAGCCATCCAGAGCCTGCGGCTGCAGCCAGGACAGGGAGGCGCATTTCGTCAGCGACTTCTCGGTCCGAATGCAGGGCAAGGGTACATACTGGGGACAGTCCTTGTAAGAGTTCATCCGGGAACTTGATGAACCTGCGCAGGCGCGCCTGTCAAGAACCTCAACTATTTTGTAATCCGGCATAGACTTTCGATTTTTGCACAAACTGCAAATTTAGGAGCCATCGGCTCTTTTCAAAAAATTCTTCACAGCCCCTGGTTTCGCCTCGTCCCACAGCGCGTCCATCTCGGCGAGGTCATGCCCGCGGACCGTGTCCCCGGGCCCCTGCGGCAGCCTCTACATAGTCGAAGCGCCTGCGGAACTTGCCGCATGTCCTTCCGAGAGCCTTCTCGGGATCAACCCCGTAGAGCCTGGCCGCGTTGATCACGGCGAACAACAGGTCGCCGAACTCCTCCTCCATGGTCCCCGTCCTTTTCGGGCACGCCTCCTTCACCTCGCCGAACTCCTCGGACACCTTGTCCCACACATCCTCGCGCTTCTCCCAGTCGAAACCGCAGCCGCGCGCCTTCTCCTGCATGGACATGGCCTTGAGAATCGCCGGCATGGCGTCGGGAATGCCGGACATGACCGTCCTGTTGCCGTCCTTCTCCCTGGCCTTGACAAGCTCCCAGGTGTCGGCTATCTCCTTGGCCGTCATCTTCCTGTCCTTTTCGTCGCCGAACACGTGCGGATGGCGGAAAAATCATCTTCTCGCACTCGGCGTCAAGGGAATCCGCGATGTCGAAGCTCCCTGCTCCTGGGCGATCCTGGCATAGAACACGAGGTGATACATCAGGTCGCCGATTTCCTTTGCAGATGTCGCGGCCGTCGCGGCGGTCTATCGCGTCGCTGAGCTCGTAGACCTCCTCCTCGGTCATCGGGCGTATGGATTCCATGGTCTGCCCGGCGTTCCACGGACAGTGCTCCCGCAGTTCATCCATGACATCGAGAAGCCGGCCGAATGCTTTCAGTTTTTGTTCTTTCGTATGCATATTATTTCTTTTTCCTTATTTTTGTCGGGTGCAAAATTAAAAAAATTAATACCGATGAAACTCCGAAGCATGTCTCCGCCGACGAGGCCGTGAGCCACATCCCGTCGCACTGCCATGTCCACCTCAGCAGCGTCGCCAGCGTGCCGCATTGCCTGATCCGCGCAC